>Ga0208814_1000274_pt1 | contig 34874 bp, 54 predicted proteins | sample MalvirAntarct_55_FD_184253 | JGI IMG/M metagenome (GOLD analysis project Ga0208814, IMG submission 184253) | Marine viral communities from the Global Malaspina Expedition - Malaspina viral metaG Antarct_55 (SPAdes) (version 2) | ecosystem: Environmental > Aquatic > Marine > Oceanic | place... | reverse complement strand
TAGATAGATTAAGGATGTTAAGTGAATATAATGGTAGAGTTATTTCTTTATCTGGTGAGTTGGATTACAACATCGTTATGAATAAGAGAAAAGAATTGGTTGATTACGACTTTAAGTTCGAGGTGCCTAAGAATTTAGATTTACTAAAGGTGTCTGATAAACTTGTTTTAGGAGATAGTCACTCAATTTCTGTATTTAAAAAGGGTCATACAATATCAAGGAATGACGGTAAGACTTTAAGAGGTTTTTTAAATAAAGGTATTAATACGTTTTTACCAGAGGGTACAAAAGAGTTGATATTTTACGCTGGAAATATAGATATGAGATTCCATATCTTTAATCCTAGGAGAGAGGGTACTTATGAAGATAAATGTAAAGAACTTATTAGTAGGTTAGAGACTCAGTTGTTAGACCTTAATTTACAAAAAACTACTTGTGTTAAGTTGATTCCTATTGAGAATGAGTCTAGAAAATTACCAGGTACTGGTAAATTAGATGGACTTAATTTCTATGGTTCATTTGAGCAAAGACAAGAAGCGGTAAATTTCTACAATAATGAACTTGAGTTAATGTGTAAAAATAACGGTTTTGATATTTTAAGCTGGGATTTTGATTACAATGTAGAATTAGATTTTAAAAATATGGAAGCGAGACAATCTGTACATTTAAGACCTGATGCATACATGGATTACACCAATAAAAACGAATTAAAATTATTTTAAAATGTTAGACCAGTTTACAGATTATTATTATAAAGCAAAAAAGATGCAAGAGACAAAGTTTCAAGGCATTAATTGGACAGAGGAACAGGTTAATGACGACCTAGTTTGGAATATTCCTATATATGACGTAGTCAATAGGAGATACGCAGCTTTTAGTAGTTTTGTAGAAGCCGTTGTTAAGGGTAAAGAAGATTGCAAAGGAAACGGTTTATACTTTGATGACATGTATAATAAAATATCAAAAAGAGATTTCATGTATTTGTGTTATATGTTTAGACTGTGCGGATCAGGTATTAATTATAAGCCTAAAAAAGTCGGTCAGGATGAACCTTTTGGAACTCACGGTTTTGGTAACTTTTGGATTGTAGAAGATTTACAACAGGGTAGGTTTACTAAACAAGAGTGGAAAGAAAGTATGCCAACTAAGGTTTTTTGTGATGTTAAGGGTTATTTGTTACCTATGATTAAAGGTGGTTTATACAACTTTGTTCAGAACGATGCGGATTCTTTAATGGATTACTTAAATGATTATTTGTTAAGTGGAAGCATTAAGGGAATTAAAGACGTAGTAGATTATGGTAATGATTACCTAAGAGCTAATGGTTTTAAAAGGCAAAATTTTGTATTAACAGCATTCGCAATGGATATGGCTGAGTATTTCCCTGAATTGGTAGACCCAACATCTGATGTATACGTAGGTTCTAACGCAAAGAAATGTTTAAAACTTATATTACCAAAGATGAAGCACGATGCTGCCTTACGTTACCTCTGTGATATGACACACAACGTGTCTAACCCAATGGATATGGAAGATGTTTCTTGCGACTTCATAAGGTATATTGAAGAGTTCCAATCGCCAGAACATATTGAATATAACAAAGGTATAGTATATAAGAATAATATAAAGAAATAAAATATGTTTATAAACAAACAAGATGGGTTAGATAATAAAGACCTAAGAGGTGAAAAAGATTTGGAATATTACTTAAAGATGACTGAAGGTTTTAAAAGTACCTTTGAAGATTTTAAAGTAATTCAATCTAATGGATTTAATATTATAGATGAGTCACAAGCGTGTGAGGTAGGTTATAAAGCAAGAGCTGGAGAATTCCTAATGGACACGCTAAAAAAGAGAGGAGTTACTGAGGTGGTATATGTACAACCTAGAAAAGGATTTGCTGGAATAAGTTTATCTTATCTTTGTAAAAAGTACGATATAGCCTTAACGTTGGTTATGCCAGCTTCTAAAGAGAGTTCCCCTCACCAAAGGTTATGTATCGAGTATGGAGCAAAGCCGTTATTCTTAAGAGTAGCCGCAATGCCTAATGCAAACTCAATGGCTCAAAAGTATGCAAAAGCTACTGGAGCATATTTTGTACCGTTAGGATTAAATCACGAAATGGTAGTAGGAATGGGAGTTAGAATAGTGCATGAGTACTTTAAGAATAGAGAGCATCCAAAGAGAATGTGGTCTGTTATTTCTACAGGTGTGTTAACTAGAACTTTACAAATAGCATTGCCAAATACTGAGTTTTTTAACGTTGCTGTATCTAGAAATATACAACAAGGTGATTTAGGAAGAGCAAATTTTATGAGTTATCATAAAGCTTTTAATCAACAGTCGGATGATGTACCTAATGAGTTTGATTGTGAAAGCGCTTACGATTCTAAAGGTTGGGATTACATGAATAGGTATGGTTTACCTGGAGATTGGTTTTTCAATGTTGCTGGTAATGCACCAGGAACCACTGTTAAACCGGAAGATGTAGATTCTTATAGAGATTGGAGAGATTTAAAAGATTTTAATAAATATTTAAACAAATAGAATAGTGTACAAAAAAGTTGTACATTTGCAAAAAACAAATATAATGAGTAGAGATGAAGAGATAAGTTTTATAAATGGACCATCGTTTGGTAACGCACAAGATGCTTTTGAATATTATTACAAGGCTGTAAACAAATATTCTTTCGGTGGTTTAAGGAGTGGTACAAAAACATTGTACAACGTAGGTTTTTATTTAGAGAGACCAATGGATAATTTAATAAATACACCATTTAGAAAGTGGAGTAATAAATACGCAGTTAGAGAATGGGACTGGTATTTATCAGGAGACCCTAATGGTGAAGAAATATCTAAACATGCGCCTATATGGAAAAACCATATGGATAAAGAAGGTAATGTAAGATCTAATTACGGTTGGCAATGGGATAGAGGTTCTCAATTAGATAGAATTATAGATAAGTTACGTGGTGATAAAAACACTAGACAAGCATTGTTATCAATATATGATGGTAAAGAGATTGATACTTATGAATATGATACACCATGTACTAGTTCAATACATTTTCAAATTGTAAACAATAAGTTATGTATGAGCGTAAATATGAGATCAAACGATTTATGGTTTGGTTTCTGTAATGACCAGTTTTGTTTCTCAATGTTACAAAAAATGGTTGCAGATAGATTAGGTATTGAAGTTGGTTGGTATTATCACTTTGCCTCTAATTTCCACTTGTATGAAAGACACTTAAACAAGAATTAATATGGAGTATAAAATAAATGTAGGAGGTCAAGAGATAACGTTATATCACGACAATATGGATTCATCAATTAACGTTGATGACCTAACTAAGATAGATGTAGGTAATATCTATGGAGACGCGGTGACGATATCAGCAGCAGTTAATAGAATTGGGTTAATAAAGGCAGAGGTTGAAGCTTTGGTTGGTGAGACTAAATTAGATTACAAAATCTATGAGGGTCAATTTAGAGCTAAGTTAAGAAAACAAGCTGCTAACAATGCAGGATTCTATACCATTAGGATAGGTAATGATGATGTTAAAATTAAGGCTACTGAAAAGGCTTTAGAGACTTGTTTTGAGACTGATGAAAAATGGATAGAGTTAAAGAGGTCGTTTATTACGGCAGAGAAGAACTTCAATTCATTAAGTAGTTTGTATTGGGCATGTCAAGATAAGAGTAGAAAATTAAACACATTAGTTAATGGAGTAACTCCTAGTGAGTTTGTTAGTGAAATGATAGAAGGAAAGATTAATGGAATTTTAATACAAAAATAATATATGATAGAACCAATTTTACAACCAAATGATAATAGATTTGTAATATTCCCAATAGAGCATAGTGATCTATGGGATTGGTACAAAAAGCAACAGGCTTGCATATGGACAGCAGAAGAGATTGACTTGTCAGAAGACATAAACGATTGGAACAATAAGTTAAGTGAGAATGAGAGATATTTTATCAAACACATTTTAGCTTTCTTTGCAGCGTCTGATGGTATAGTTAATGAGAATCTAGCAGAGAACTTTGTTAATGAGGTTCAATATAGTGAGGCTAAGTTCTTTTATGGTTTTCAAATCATGATGGAGAATATACACTCGGAAACGTATTCTTTACTTATAGATACTTACGTTAAGGATGAGCAAGAGAAGGATAGGTTGTTTAACGCAATAGAGACGTTCTCAGCGATTAAGAAAAAAGCTGATTGGGCATTAAAGTGGATTGATTCAGACTCGTTCGCAGAGAGGCTAATAGCGTTTGCAGCAGTTGAGGGTATTTTCTTCTCGGGAGCATTTTGTTCTATCTTTTGGTTAAAAAAGAGAGGATTGTTACCAGGACTTACTTTCTCTAATGAATTGATTTCAAGAGATGAGGGTATGCATTGTGATTTTGCAGTACATTTGCACAATAATCATATTGTTAACAAGGTTCCAAAGAGTAGAATTAAGGAAATAATTGTAGAAGCGTTAGACATAGAGAGGGAATTTATTACAGAGTCTTTACCAGTTAGTTTAATTGGTATGAATTCAAACCTGATGACTCAATATTTAGAGTTTGTTACAGATAGGTTACTCATGGAGTTTAATTGTGATAAAGAGTATAACACAAAGAACCCTTTTGACTTTATGGAAATGATAAGTTTAGAAGGTAAGACAAATTTCTTTGAAAAGAGAGTTTCAGAATATCAAAAAGCCGGAGTAAAGTCTGGAGGTAATGGAGCTATAAGTTTTGACGAGGAATTTTAACACAAAAATATAGTAGTTAATTAAATAACTATTTGTATATTTGCACAAGTAAATAATAATAAGCAGATTGAAACCCAAGGCATTTCAATTTGAAACTATATAAAAGACCTTTAACTAAATAAATATTTATAATTATGGGATTACAAGTAAGAGACGAAGTAAGTGAAAATTCAACCTACTTAGCAGTAGCAGGAGGTTATGTGTGGAACAAGAAAGAGGATGAGTCACATCCACAATTTGCAACACAAGAGTTTAAAAAGATTGATGGAACAGTAGGTTCTAGACAAGGAGCTAGGTATGACTCTTTAACAGGAGTTATTAGTGGAGTAGAAATCAAAACTCATGACCAGTATGGAGAGTCTATTCAGACTAAGATTGTAAGTGGTAGCGATGTTTTTACATTATCAATTTCTACAAACAATCGTTATTCTCAAGATATGATGAAAGCGTTGTTAAAGTTAGACTTATCTCTTCCAGTTATGTTGAGACCTTATGATTTTGTTAACAGAGAAAACAAGAGAGTTCAAGGTATCTCTTTTAATCAAAATGGACAAAAAGTATTGTTAAAAAACGACGATGCACCTTTTGACCCAAATGTTTTTGCAAATGGAGACAAGAAGAAAATTAAAAGATTTTTTGAAGATTTAACAGAATGGTTTGTTGATGAAGTTACTTCTAAAGTAATTAACGGATACTTTGCTAATGAAAGTGCTCCAACTCCAACTCCAACTCCAACACCAACACCAACGCCAACACCAGTAGCAAAAGCTACGCCAGTTGCAGCAGTTGTAGTTGAGGAGGAAGTTCAAGAGGAGGATAATTTAGATAGTCAATTAGACCGTTTATTAGGATAGTAAGAATTTAAAAACAAAGCCCTATTTAATTATAGGGCTTTTTAACATTTAAGAAGTATGAAAAAAGTATTAGCAATAATTTTTAATGATGTACACCTAAAGACAGGAAACGAGGATGAGGTTTATGAATCTACAAAACACATGGTTAGTTATGCTGTTGATAATGGTGTAAAAAACTTAATATTTGCTGGTGACTTATTCGATTCTAGGACTCAACAAAGGTTGAAGGTTTTACAAACGTTTGATAAGATGTTAGAATTGTTTAACACTAATGGATTGACTTTGTATCTATTTCCAGGGAATCACGATAAGACGCTCTATACGAGCTCTGATTCTTTTTTGGATGTATACAAACATCACCCATGTGTAAAGTTCAACAGAGAGCTTAAAAACATCGTTATAGATGATGTATCAATAGACTTATTACCATTCTTTTCTACGGAGCTATTAGTTCCAATGATTGAGAACGCTAAAGGTGGAGATATATTAATTTCACATTTTGGAATGGATGGTTCTAATCACTTAGGACATGTTAGTAAAAACACATCAATAACTAAAAAGTTGTTAAATAAGTGGAACAAGGTGTACTTAGGTCACTATCATAACTACCATGAGATAAGCAATAACATTGTACATTTACCATCGTTTAGACAAGAGAGTTATGGAGAGGATAACGTTAAAGGTTTTTCATTACTATTTAAAGATGGAAGTTACGAGTTAGTTAAGGGAAAGTTTAGAGAATACTTAAAGTTAACTATAGACTTAAATGAGTCTAACAATAAAGAGATAGCTAACCTCATAAAGTCACATAGTAATAGTGAGCAAAAGGTTAGGTTTGAGTTTAGAGGAACTCAAGAACAATTCAAGGCGTTAGATAAGTCTCAATTTAAGGATACTGGAATAGATGTAAAGTCTAAATACAACGAGGTCTACGAGTTAGAAGTTGTAGAACCTAGTAAGATAATTGAGAAGTATAGCAAGGATCAAATTATGGAATCATTCAAAGAGTTTTGTAACGATAAAGGTTACGACTACAAAGAGGGTTCTATTATGGTTAAAGAATTTTTAAATAAATAGTATGGAGAAAAAAAACTTAAGAGCGATTACGAGCGCTTTAAATAAATTAGAGAAAAGATTTGGTGAATCGGTAGTTAGGAAGATGAGCGATGGCTCAACGGGAGCTAAGACCTTTTCATCGGGTAGACCAGAACTAGATGATGCCTTGGGTGGTGGATATGGAGTTGGTAAGATAATAGAGATATTTGCAGAGAGTGGTTGTGGTAAGACAGGACTATGTCTAGAGGCAGCGGCAGAGGTTCAAAAAAGTGGAGGTATTGTAGCTATTATAGATGCAGAGCATGCTTTAAATACAGAGTATTGTGAGCAGATAGGAATAAATGTAGATGACTTATATATTAGTCAGCCAACATTTGGAGAGCAGGCTATTGAAGCTACAAGAGCGTTGATAGAAACTGGAGAGGTTGACTTAATAATTATAGATTCTGTTGCAGCGTTAACTCCAAAATCAACCCTAGAGGGTGAGAGTGGTCAAGCACAAATGGCAGTTCAAGCTAGGATGATGTCTCAAGCTATGAAGTTAATAACTGGACCAGCAGCTGATAATGATTGTACAGTAATATTTATAAATCAATTGAGAGCGACTATGGCTATGTATGGACCATCAGAGACCACTACTGGTGGAAAGGCTTTAAAATTCTTTGCATCTCAGAGGTTAGAGATTAAGAATAGAGGTAAGCTAAAAGTTGGTGATGAAGTTATAGGATTTAAACAAGAGATTAACATAGTTAAAAACAAGATTGGTTCACCTTTCAAAAAGGTTTCTTATGAGATTGTATATGGAAAAGGTATTGACAAGATTAACGGATTAATTGAAGGTTGTGTTAAGCAGGAGATATTAGAGAGGAATGGGGCTTGGTATAAGTTTGAGGGAGAGAATGTCGCTCAAGGTATGAAAAAACTATTAATATTGTTGGAAGACAATGAGGAGTTTGTAGTAGAACTACAAAGGCTTTACGACGAGAAAACGTCTAAGTAAAAATAAAAAGGTGCAGAAAATTAATTTTTTTTGCACCTTTTCTTTTTTATATGAATAATTTGTTTTATATTTGCATAGTCAAACAATAATAACAATATAAAAAAACAAATTATGAGCAAGTCAAAAACATTAGTAAGAATAAATAACCAAATAGTTGGTTACAAAGAATTAGCTACAACTTATGTAAAGTTGTGGGATAAGGAAGGTAGGCTTCTACATAATAGTAATGATATAGATGATGCATTTATATCAAAGTTTTTTATTAATCAACTAAACTAAAAGTTTTTTAAAAAGATAGTAGTTAAACAAATAATTGTTTGTATATTTGCATAGTCAAACAATAACACTTAAAAAAATAACATTATGAGTATTCAAAAATTACAAGACAGGATTCAAGGATTAGAGATTTCAGCAGCATTGCAAAGAGAACTTGGTAATACTACTAGAGCAGAAATGTTACAAGCGACTATCGATAAACTAGAGGGTGAGATTAATCTAAGATTCCAAACACCAGCAGGTAGAAATTCTAAACTATACACAACAATTTAAAAATAGAAATTATGACAAGATTAACACAAAATGAAATTGCACAAGATAGATTAAATAATCTACAGTTAGAAGACCTAACATCATTCTCTAAGTCAGAAAAGAAGTCTTTTTGGAGCAGTGTTTCAAAGGAGTATTTATCTCAATTCGATAAACTAACCGCATCATAAAAAACTAGAAACTATGATTGAAGTAAACTATAGTATTGACCAGGACGATTTAAAGGCATTGTATTTGTTAACCAAAAATGCATTTGGTAATATGACATTCACTGAGTGGTGTCGTTCAACTAGGGACGCTTATTTGGAGTATACGAAAAGCGATAGAGAGACTTATAAAAGTTTTTCACAATGGGTAAATGGGCAGATGGTTGCGTTAACCAATTAATAAAAACAAATTGACAGGTAGTTTAAGGGTAAAACGCTCAAGGGGTAACTCTTGAGAGAGTGTGGGTTCGAATCCCACCTTGTCAACTAATGAAATAAAATACATATGAGACTAAAGAAAATATTACTTGAGAACTTTCTAACTTATGAGGAGTTAGAATATGATTTCCAAGACAAGGCATTATTGGTACAAGGTGTTAACCTTACCGACAAGAACCAAAAATCAAATGGTTCTGGAAAGTCAGCAATTCAAACAGGAATAGAGTTCGCATTAACAGCGTCTAATTCTAGAGGAGTTAACGACAAGGAGTTAGTAACATATGGATTTGATAAGTCCAAGGTTAAATTAGCCATAGAGTGTGATAGTAGAAAAGAGACGCTATCTATAGAGTGGACTATAAGAACAAAGGGTAGTAATTTGTTATCTTTAAAAATAAATGAGAATGAGTTATCTTTCTCAAATGTGAACGATGGTAAAAAGCAAATATTAGATTGGTTAGGAATATCAAAAGATGACTTGTTTAATTACTACATTATAAACTCAACTAGGTTTAAGTCTTTCTTTGGAAGTTCCAATAGAGAGAAGGTTGATTTAATAAATAGATTTAGTGATTCATCTATTATAGATGGTCTAGAGAAGATAGATAATTCAAATCTAGAAGAGGAAAAAGAAAATGTAGAGATTAGTATAAATAAAATCAAAGGAGGAGTAGATACTATAAAAGAACAAATAGAGGACGCTAAGAACTTTGACTTTACAAGAGAGTTGGAGGATTCTAAGGTGGACATTGTGGAAGAGATTAGCGAAAACAATTTATTCATTGATGAATTAAAGAAAGAGATTAAGAAACTAGATTTAGACAAAAAGGATATTGATGATGAGATTGACGAGTTAGGGGTTAAGATTAAGAGGCTAGAAGATTCTAAGGGTAACTTAGATGGTTTGATAAAAGAACAAGAGTCTATAGTTGCAAAGAGAAAAAAGGCTTATGATGAAAAGGTTGTTGAAAATGATTCTATTGTTGTTAAGGATTTCTCAAAGGATATATCTAAACTAGATAGTATAATAAAAAGTGAAAAGCTAAAGTTAAGCTCTTACATAGAGGATTTATCAAAAGTCAATTTAGATATTGCAAAGGTTAATAAGTTCCTTAGTGGAATTGATGTTAAGCTAGGTGGTTCTGTAACGTGTCCAAGTTGTTCTCACGTGTTCATTATGGATGGGGATAGAAAAGTTTTATTAGATAAGAAATCTAAGGGCGATGACTTAATCATTAAGTTTGAGGATTCTAAGAAAACTATAGAGGTGGATATAGAATTGATTGAGAATAATATTAAGGACGCTAACGATTCTAAATCTTCACTAAGATCTAGTGAGGATGATGAGTCTAAACTCTCAAGAGTGCGAGAGTCGATTTTAAGGGGTCTTAGAGACACTTTAACAAAGGGAGAAGATACTTTGTCACAATTGAAAAGAAATCCTCTTAAAATTGATAAGAAGATTGCAGAGGTTAATGAAAGTATTGGAGAGGCTAAGCTAGAACTTAGGGATATAACGAAAGAACAAGGCTTCATAAAAAATACTAAGATTGAAGATTTGAAATCTAAGAACAGGACTCTAGAGAAAGAGATGAGCGAATTGAAAGTTTCTAATAATCTAGATACAATCAAAAAGTTAAAGGATAGTATAAAAGATAGAGATAAGAAACTATTAATACTAGACAAGGAATTAGTGGAGATTAACGATAAGATATATAATCGCAATAAGTGGGCTAATAACTTTAAGCAATTTAGATTGCACCTAGCTAACAAATCATTGGAGACTATGCAATATAGAACTAACGAGTTCTTAAAAGAGTTAGGTAATGATATATTGGTTAGATTAGATGGTTACAAAGTGAAAGCTAATGGAACTATAAAAGAAGAGATTAGTGCTACAATTATACGAGATGGAGAGAGAACGTTTTCTTCATTGAGTGGAGGTGAGCAAGTAAGAGTTTTGTTTAGTTCAATACTTGCAAATAGATATCTTATAAATACAACTCATCCACATGGAGGATTAGAGTTTTTATCAGTCGATGAGGTATTTGACAAAATCGATAGCTTGGGTATGAAATATCTAATAAGAAGTGCTAAGAAATTAGAGACTTGTATAATGGTTATATCACATGTAAGTGATGAAGATTTAGCAGGCGAGGATATATTAACGATAGTAAAAGAAAACGGAGTAAGTAAAATAAAAAACTAAATATATGAAAACACTAGGTAACACAACAACAAATGGAGCAACGAAGAATGTAAAAGATATACAATTCTGGGGAGATGGTGACACTTTTAAATTAATTTCAAAAGCTAGTTCTCAGTCAGAAGGGTGGATGAAAAGCACTAAAGCTATGGAAATTCCTGGAGTTGGATGCGTGGTTCAAGTAACAACTCAACAAGGAAGCAATATAGCTGAGGCTTTAACTTTTGTACCAGGAGTTAGAATTCATGAGGAGCGTGATAGGTATGTGAAAGTAATAGAGAGAAAACTAATAGCAATATAAATATATGAATAGTAGAGAAAAATGGGCAGAGTTAGAGGAATCTAAGGAGCATGAGAATAGAATGGCTACAATAGCCCAAAATGGAAATGATGGTTTACATTATGTACAAACTACAACGGGAGGTGTAGAGTTTAAGTTTTGGGGACAAGAGGATTTTATAACAGTTAAAGACGATAAAGATCAGATTAAAATTGATTTCAAATGGAAAAAATATTAATAGGGTGTGACCCTGGTGCCGACGGTTACATAACAGCATTTGATGGTATTGGTTTTAAATTCTATGAAATGCCTAGACATAAAGTAGACACTACATTACTTTTAAAAAGTGGTAAGCCAAAAATGAAAGATGAGTTTCACATTAGTGGGCTAGTCGATTTGGTTTATCAAATTAAAAGTGACTTTAAGAATAAGGACTTTGTAGTTGCAATAGAACAAGTTGGAGGACGTGGTGGTAATGGAGCTACTCAAAACTTCAACTTTGGTTTTGTTTGTGGATTACAAAGAATGGTTTTCGAAATGTTGAAGGCAGAGATAATTATGGTTAGACCGCAAAAGTGGCAGAGTGTAGTTAGAAAAGGTTATGACATTAAGAAGGTTCCTTCATCTACAGGAAAGACAATGATAGTAGATGCTAAGGCTATGGCAGAATATATTGCCACAATCGAGTATCCAAATATAGATTTCAGAAAGTCTGAGAGAGCAAGGAAAAATCATGATGGTAAAATTGATTCATTTTTGATTTGCTTATATTTAATTAGAACGTATAAATAATAGAACATGAGAACTTATTTTATAGATACTATAAATAAGACTGTAGTTTTTGAGTTTGACTTTGACAAAGATGTTATTAACGCAATAAAAGGGAGCGACTACAATTCTAGATTCAATCCAGAATTAAAGTGTTGGGTTGTTCCAGTTAATGATTGGAGTAAGGTTAGTATAAAAAGAATAATAAAAACGTATAACTTTACACCTAAAGAGAAGGAGGACAAAAAGGATATAGTAGTAGATTATAGTATAAAGGGTGTGGACCTAGCTTATATACAAGGGTTGTGTGATGCAAGAGGTTTTACTTACACTCCAAGAGATTATCAATTAGAGGCGTTAGGATACGCTTTAAACAAAGGTAATTTAATCAATGGTGATGATGTAGGATTAGGAAAAACGTTTGAGGCGATTATATACACTGAGACTACAAATTCATTTCCATGTTTAGTTGTAGTACCAGCATCGGTGAAATACAATTGGGCAGAAAAGTGGGAAGAGATAGTGGGAGTTCATAGAAAAATTAGTGTGATTGAATCCAACGAAACTAAGACTAGGAAGAACGATTGGAATGCAGAGGTTGTTATTATCAACTATGATATCATAGGTAAGAAGCAAGGTAAGGGAGCGACAGTTAAGTTCCAAGAGTTGGTTAAGACTAAATGGAAAATGGTTATATTTGATGAGGCGCATTTCTTAAAAGAAAAGAAGGCTCAAAGATCAAAAGCTGCTAAGATGATTATTAAGCCAAATGAGTTAAAGATTCAATTATTGACAGGTACAGCTACGATGAGCAAACCAGTTGAGTTGTGGAATTTACTTCTACTCATAAAGTCAGAGAAAAGTATAGCAGAGGATTGGTACCAATTTGTAAGAAGGTATTGTGGAGGTTATATAGGTAAGTTTGGATGGGTCACAGATGGTGCCACAAACATACTAGAATTGAACCAAAAGCTAAGAGACAATTGTTATATCAGGAGAGAGAAAAACGATGTCTTAAAAGAGCTACCAGAGGTTATTACGGAAGTTATTAAAGTTCCAATAACTAACAAGAGGTCAGTTCAAAAGGCTATGGACAATATAATTGATTATATTATAGAGACCAAAGGAGACGAGGCAGCGGAGAAGGCGCAAGAGGCAGAACACTTGGTTGCATTAGGTACACTAAGGAATTTAAGTATTGAAGGTAAGTTGAAAGCTATCGAGTCATACTTAAGGGACTGGTCTCAATCTAATGAGAAGCTAGTTGTGTTTGGATTACATAGAGGACCTTTAGATTATTTATCTAAGAAGTTTAAATGTGATTTAATAGCTGGTGGTGTTTCATCTAAAGACAAGCAAAAGATTGTCAAAGATTGGCAGATTAATAAGAAGCAATTCTTATTTGCAAATATAGAGTCAGCTGGTACAGGAGTTGATGGGTTACAAAATGTATGTTCAAATATGATAATCATAGAACTACCTTGGAGACCATCGGACTTATGGCAGGTTATTGGTAGGTTAGATAGAAGCGGACAAAAGAATAGTCCTAACATTAAATACCTATTAAGTGATGATACTATAGACATGGAAATGTGGAGCATGTTACAGGCTAAAGAGGAGGTTATTAGTGCAGTAAACAAGGGAGTTGATATTAAAAAGTCAGACTCTGGTATGAGGGCAGTAATGAAGAAACTTAAAAAAAAGAAAAAAAGTAGTAAATAAGTTGTTGGGTATAGAAAAATATTTGTACATTTGTAAAATAATTAATTAAAAACATAAATTATGACAAAAGTAGATTTAAAAGTAGGACAAGTTTTTAAATGTAATTCTAAAGGATTGGATGAAACTGTTGAAGTTACACTAATAGATACAGATTCTTCATTTAAACATTTACATTTTCAAATGATTAATGGTGGAAAACATTATAATACATTTGAAGATGATGGTGTAAGTATTGCATTCCCTATTGATTGTTTCTTAAATTATTACACTTTAACAAATGCTTAGAATATTAGCAATCTGTTTCGCATTAACAATGTTTAATGCGAACTCAGACGTTGTAACTTGTACAGTTTACAACGCCGTACCAGCACAAACCAATTCAGACCCTGGACACACTGCTTCAATGTTTAAATTGGATTTATCAAATCCATATAGACATAAAATAATAGCAGTGAGTAGAGACCTATTAACAAAGTTCCCAATGGGTACAAGAGTTAAGATAGAAGGTACTTCTTATGATGGAATATATACAGTTAATGACAAGATGAACAAGAGGTATGCCAAGAGGATTGACTTGTTAATTAATGTAGGTATGAGAATTGGAAAATGGAACAATGTAACTATAACTAAAATTAAATAACATGGAGAAGATTATAGCATATACAGATGGCAGTGCGGTTGCATCAGGAAAATTAAAAGGCCATGGAGGTTTTGGAACATTCTTCCCAAATCTATTTGGTAAAAAGGTTGTTTATTCAAAAGGCTACTTAAATACTAAGACGGGTAGAATGGAACAAGTGGCATTGTTGTATGCAATTAGAGCAATCCCATTAGACCTTGAGTGTGAATTAGAGGTTCAATCTGATTCACAATATGTGGTTAAGACGTTCACTGAAAACAGGTTAAGCAAGTGGATTAGAAATGATTGGATGAGCTATGGTAATCCAATAGCAAATATTGACCTATGGAAAAAAATTAAAGAGGAGCTAGATTCAAGAAAAAATATGAAACTTACAATGGTTTGGATAAAGGCTCACCAATTGGATAAGTTAAAAAAGAATGATAAGATCGGTAGGGATAAGTTATTATCTAACCCACATGTAGCTGGTAACGCTGTAGCTGACACGTTGGCAGATCACAATAGACATAAGAATAAATTAAAAACAGATATATAATAAATGAGAGTAAGAAAGAGGAATGGCAGAGAGGTTAATTTTAACCCTAGTAAGATTACTAAAAGAATAAAAGACCAATCTAATGGTCTAAAGGTTGAAGCAGATAAGTTGAGTATTGGAATAATAGCTCAAATGATGGATGGTATAACATCAAGAGAATTAGATACGTTATGTGTAGAGGGTGCAGCGATGAAGATCATTAATCACCCAGACTATTCTACATTAGCGTCTAGGTTATTTGTAAGTAGTTTAAGAAAAGATACCCCTAGTACGTTTTCTAGTAGTGTGGAGAAGTTAAAAAAAGAAACAGACCAACTAGGTGATGAGTTTATTAAATATGTAGAATCAAACGCTAGTGTTTTGGATTCTATTATAGTACAAGATAGGGACTTTAATCATGACATATTTGGATTGAAGACTTTAGAGAGAAGTTATTTGTTAAAGGGTGGTGATGGTGAAATAGTTGAAAGACCTCAATACATGTGGTTAAGATGTGCTATAGAAGTTACAGGATTTGGTGACTTTAATATGTTAGCTAAGACTTATAACTTATTGAGCGAGGGTTATTATACTCATGCTACGCCAACGCTTTTTAATTCGGGAACTAAACTTTCTCAATTGAGTAGTTGTTTTTTATTAGCCACAAAGGGTGATGATATTGATGGGTTGTTTGATACTTTAAAAGATTGTGCTAGGATTTCTAAACTAGCTGGAGGTATTGGATTAAACGTTCACAATGTTAGAGCAAAAGGTAGTTTGATAAAAGGTACGAATGGAAAGGCAGATGGTCTTATTCCTATGTTTAAGACATTTAACGAGACAGCTAGATGGATTAATCAAGGTGGTAAAAGAAAAGGCTCATTCGCTATGTACTTAGAACCTTGGCATTCCGACATCTTTGACTTTTTAGAGATGAAAAAAAATCATGGAAAAGAAGAGATGAGAGCAAGAGACTTGTTCTATGCATTATGGATGAATGATTTATTGATGGAGAGAATTAAGAATGATGGGTATTGGACATTGTTTTGTCCTAACGAGGTTAAAAATTACAATGGTACAATATTACAAGAATTAGTTGGAGATGACTTTAAGGATGCTTATGAGAAGCTAGAAGAGGCAGGAATAGGAAGAGCTAAAGTTAAGGCTAGAGAATTATGGGAGAAAGTTTTGGTGTCACAAACAGAGACGGGAACTCCTTATATGGTTTATAAAGATAGAGCAAACTTAGCATCTAATCAAAAGAACTTAGGCGTCATTAAGTCATCTAATTTATGTGCAGAGATAATAGAGTATACTAGCGAGGATGAACAAGCAGTTTGTAATCTAGCGTCTATAGCTTTAAACAAGTTTGTTAACCCTATGGTTAAGTTTGGTTATGACTTTGAAAAGTTAGGAGAGGTTGTAGAGGTAGTTGTTGAGAACTTGGATAATGTGATTGATGCAAATTACTATCCAACAGATGAGACTAAGAAAAGTAACTCAAGACATAGACCAGTAGGTATGGGAGTTCAAGGACTTGCAGATACTTATGCTATGATGAAGTTACCTTTTGATTCTCAAGGGGCATCTATGATTAACAAAATGATATTTGAACAGATATACTTTTCAGCAATGAAAAGATCAATGGAGTTATCTATTGAGAAAGGTGTTTATAGTACTTTTAATGGTAGTCCAGCATCTAATGGCATATTCCAATTCGACATGTATAAGACGAAGACAGAGTTAAGTAGTAATTTAAAGTTACCATGGGACGAGCTAAAGAAGGAAGTGGTGACTAATGGATTAAGGAATTCATTATTAGTTGCATTAATGCCTACAGCAAGTACGTCTCAAATATTAGGTAACAATGAATGCTTCGAGCCATTTACGTCTAATATGTATACTAGGAGGACTATAGGTGGTGAGTTTATAGTTTTAAACAAACACTTGGTAAAGGATTTAGAGGAAAAGGGTTTGTGGACTCCAGATATTATTAATCAATTAAAGGCTAATAACGGAAGTGTTCAAGACATGGCGATACCAGGATACATTAAAGACATTTATAAGACGTCTTATGAATTATCTCAAAAGGTATTGATAGACCAAGCTGCGGATAGACAGAGGTTTGTGTGTCAAAGTCAGTCTATGAATTTGTTTATGGCAGATCCAAACTTTGCTAAACTTTCATCTATGCATATGTATGGATGGGGTAAAGAATTGAAAACTGGAATTTATTATTTAAGAAGTAAACCAGCAGTGAATGCTATTAAATTTACAGTCGAGAAGAGTAAGGTTGTAGAAAAACCTATTGATCCTAAAGACTTTAAGGCGATGATTCAAGCTGGTAGAGATGCTCAAGATGATGATGATTGTCTAATGTGTGGAAGTTAATTTAAAAATAATTGCAAAGTTTTTTAAAAAGATAGTAGTTTATGTTATTATTAGTTGTATATTTGCACCATCAATAAATAATAACATAAACTTTAAAAATAAAAACGATGAGAAAATTAAAAGTAAACAGTAAGTTAGCAGTAAGAAAAGTGTCAAGATTAGATAGCATTGACAAAGGTGGATTATTAATAGGGTCATTACTTATATTACCAGCATTCACTATGTTGTTAGTTGACGTATTTACTAATGGCGCAAATATGATATAATTATATGGTTACAAACAATTTAAGAGTAACAACAATTAGACCTTTCACCACCACTAAAAAAGTGGAGGGTAAAAAGGTGTCGTATAGAGGTATTGAGCTAATAGCTTATACTCCTACGAACAACAAGATTAAGCTAGAGTCAAATCTAGTATTTGAGTTACCTCTAGTAGATGACGACAAACAGACCGAAGCGTTAGTTAAGGATGTTTATGAACAACTATTAGTTGAGGATAAGAAGTTAGATTTATTTTATAAACAAATTAAAAATTAAAAGATGATTAAAAAAACAAGTAGTAAAAGAGTTGGTTTGTACATTACTGATTTAAGTACAACGTTCCCGGTTAATAGAAGAGGTATTTTAAACTACCTAAAAAATAATATAGGTTTAACTTGGGTAGCGCAAGGTTTTGAACATGTAATAACAAAAGATAATTTAGAGCTAATAGCTAAAAACACTAGGTTGTCTAGGTATTATAGTAACAACTGTTATATATTAAATAGTGTATTAACAAAAAATAATTAAAATATGAGATATAGTAAGATAAGAGAAGTTAAGAGCCCGAATAGAGGAACAAAGCAATCTGCTGGTTTAGATTTTTTTATACCAGTTGGTTTTGACCAAAAGCTTTTACCTGGAGAATCCGCTTTCATACCATCTGGTATAAGAATGGATGTACCAGATGGTACAATGCTTCAAGTTTGTAATAAATCAGGTAGAGCAAAAAACGGTTTTATAGTAGGTGCTCAAATAGTTGATTCAGATTACCAGGGTGAAATGCACTTGAACGTATGGAACGTTTCTAACAAAGTACTACATATAGTTTCTGGTGAGAAAATAGTACAAATGGTTTTAGTTCCTATATTGTTCCCAGAATTGGAGGAAGTAGGTCTAGAAAGACTATTCACCAATGATAGTGAGAGAGGTAGTGGAGGTTTTGGTTCAACAGGTTTAAAATAGTAATTTTATGATGGACCACAAAGTAACTCATAGGAATGACACACATGTGTTCTGGAGGACTTATGAGTGTAAACAAGTATTATATCAGATAACTAAAAAAGGAGAGCCTATGCCTCACACAGGGTACTATTACCCAGAGCATTTGTTATTTATAAATGGTTATTCGAGTCTTGATGTAGAGAAAACTTTTGATATGTCAGGTAAAAAAATTTTAAGACTTAGTAACAATGAGAAAGCTAAAACCAATAGTATTAAGAAAACCTAAAGATGTAGTACCACATGACGAGATATTAAAATCAATTGCTGACTCTACAGGTTTTACAAAAACAGATATTGAAACAGTTATTGATGAGTACCTATCTTTATTAAGGTGTGAACTATTAGAGAGGAAGATGGTAAAGTTAAGAAATATAGGTTCAATTTATCCAGTTGTTCATCCACCTAGGTTGGTTACTAACATGGGTGGTAGAGATGGGAGAGTTGATAAAAAGAGTAATTACGATAGGTTTTTAACTGAGCCAAGATGGAATATAAAATTTCAATTGGAAAACGGTTTGGCAAAAGATGTTAAAGATATAATGGTAACAAAAAGAGATCTTGACAATATATATTACAAAGAAAAAAAATAGTATTAATTTAAAAACAATAAAAGATGAAAAAAGTATTATTAGTATTAGTAGCAGTATTAGGAATTAACACAATGGTTGGACAAGAGGTTTTCAAGTTAAAAATTATGAGTACAACGTTTAACCCAGCGATGAGGATTAAGGGTAAGGTAACTTATGATGACCATGTGTTAACCATAGACTTTAAAAATAAGAAGATGGGAGTTATGAGTCTCGACTTAAAGGTATTTATGGATATGGAGGATACAGAAGTAGTTGAACAACTATTGGTGGGTGAAAGAATTTTAATGATAACGAGTCCACAATTTAGAACTCATCTAAGCATTAAGGAAGAGGGTAATAGTTCTTTTATGCAAGAGTGGAAGGATAAGTTTACGGGACAAGTTCACACCATACAGTACATTTTTGCTCATTTTAAGAAATAAATAATAACAAAACAATATTAAATAAAAAGGTTCGTCGAAAACTTTAACTAGAGTAGACAAAAAATAAAACAATAAAAGATGAAAAAAGTATTACTAGTATTAGTGTTGGCATTAGGGCTAACAAGTTGTGAGCAAAATGATAACTTAGGAGTTGGACAATTTGATGGAGAGTATAAAAGAGTTTCATATAGTGTGAAACAAGATAATGGTTATTATGTATTATATCCACAAGCTACAGATGGGACTCAAGTAGAGGTTGGATTGGTAATTGAAGATGGAGTATGGACTTGGATATATAATGCGTGTGAGTGTCCAAATTATGATGTACCTTACGATGAAGAGGTTGGACAGATAATTGGAAACGAGATGTTTAAAAATGATGAACTTCAATATACAATAGATTATTCAAACAACGGAGACATCAAAGTAAGTTACATTGATGGAGTAGCGTTTGAAACATTTACAAAAATATAGTAATTTAACAAATAACAAAACAAGATATGGACGATAAGCAAAAGAAACAATTAGAACAATTAATAGAGTCAGATAATAGAAAAAAGGATGGCTCATGGGTTTACCTCATAGCTTTTATAGTTCTTTACTTTATTCTCCGGTAGAAAATAAATAGATTTAAAGTATATAATTAGTATTAACAAATAATAATATAATGGGAAAAAAAACACAAAAGAGACTAACTCCATCACAAGCGGAGTTTTTAGGATTTGAAGCAAAACCAAGGTATAGTTCAGATAATACAAGAAGACGTTATTCATTAGGTAAAAAGCAACTAAAGAAGCTGGAACGATATGATGAGTTAGATGCTAAGGGTAAGGTTATGGTTTATGATATTGAAACCTCACAGGTTAGAGCAGATGTATGGTGGACAGGTAAGCAATATATTAGACATAGTCAATTAGTTGATGGACCAGAGGGTCAGACTAGAATTATATCAATAGCATGGAAATACGTAGGTGAGGATAAAGTTTATGATCTCACATGGGATGATGGATGCGATAAGGAAATGATGCAAGAATTTATGGCGTATTATAATAGGTGTGACATGGTTATAGGTCAAAACAATAATTCTTTTGATAATAAATTAGTTGCAACTAGAGCTGCTTATCATGGATTATTTGTTAATAGGTTTGTTAAATCTTTTGATATATATAGAAAAGCGAAGACTATGTTTAGACTTCCTTCTTTCTCTATGGCTTATATGGCTAAGTTCTTTGGACTTACATTAAAGCAATCCCATGAGGGTATTACAATGTGGAAGAAGATTCAATATGGTACGGACGAAGAAAAGGCAGAGTATCTTCAAAAGATGGTAGATTATAACGTTGGTGACATTGTTACAACGGAGGAGTTATACATGAAGATGAGACCTTACTTTAGTACGGTAACTCATATTGGAGTTTCTCAAGATAAGCCTAAATGGTCTTGTCCAGTTACAGGAAGTGAGAATGTAGAGCTATACAATACTCTAATTACAGAGGCTGGAACGGTACAAAGAGTTCTTTATTGTATTGATTCAAGACATCAGTATAGAGTAAGCAACAAGGTATACAGGGAGTTTCTAGAAAGAGGAGCAATCGACAGGCAATTTGTTAAATAATTATAACACAAACGCAATCATTAATTTGGTTGCGTTTTTTTCCGTTTTGAAAGTTTTTTAAAAGTTTTTTGAAAACATAGTAGTTAATCAAATAATTGGTTATATATTTGCAGAGTCAAACAATAATAACTTAAAAAACCAATTATGTCAAGAGCTGAAAAATTACAAGAGATTAAAGAAATAGAAAACTATGCTGCAACTTCTACTATGGATTGTAGAGATATGTTAAATAGAGTTAAGTGGTTAAAGAATAACTTAGGAGGTAAGCAATCTATGGAGTCTAAAAGAATGTCTAGAGAGTATAGAGGAAATAAGAATTCTAAAACATTAAGTTTTAGCCTTTAATAAATAGAAATTATGACAAGATTAAAATTAAACAAAATACTAGTAGATTGTGCAATCGAGGACATGGGCATTGCAAAAGAAAGGGGTCAGGTTGCAATAGAACAGACCCTTAAGGGTTTGATTACATTAGAGCACGATAACGAATGCTATAGGGTGATGGATAGATTTGGTGACTATCTAACGGGATTGATGGATGGATTGGAAACTATAGAGTATTTAACGGGTGCGTATGATTGTAGCGACGCTGAGGTAATTAGAGATAAATAATAATAACAAAAAACATATTAACATGGAAAATAAATTAGGGCATAAAAAAAACTTAGTGTTATATGGATCATGTGGTAACATGATGTACGATTATAAAAATAGTAAAAGTATAGTTGTAGAAACGGTCTATGATTTAAATGGGAATATAATAGAACAAAATACTTATATAAAGAATGAGGGTAAACATTAAAAATATAAAAGACGTTTTAGATGAAAGGCTAAGCATGATACAAAGAGGTATTTTAATAACTATAGTTCTAATGAAGGACTCAACACCGAAGCTGACTTTAGTAAAGTGTAAGGCTTCATTAAGCTTTTCTAAACACAAGGAGGATTTAATATATTTGCATGACAATGGGCTTATCTCATGGAGTGGCGTAACAAAAGCTAAGGAGTCAATAGATAATCTAGAGGTTGAAAAAGATGTTATAGAAGTAATTGACTTTGTTAACAATTTGTATAGGAGGAAGTTTAGTTATAAGACTTACAGAGGTGTTGTTTTAAGGGTACTTAAAGATTACCCAATGGAAGATATTAAAAAAGTTATAAGTAACCGCTACGTGGTCTGGAAAGATGAAATAAAGATGAGACCTTTTTTACAACCTAGTACATTATTTAGGATAAAAAACTTTGTGAAGTATTTGGATGAGGCTAATCATACAAGAGAGGGCGAGTCATTTGTTAACATATCAAACTTAAAGGTAGAGCATGGTGAAGAGATTGTTATGAGTTTGGCACAAAATTTGATAGATACAGATACATACAACTTATTATTATATAAGACAGATGGTGAAGGTAACAAGAGGGGAAACTCTAGTAAGATTGTTAGGTACGGTAGAGACGTTAAAAAATTAATTAAGGTACAGGATGCTCAAGAAAAATACAATAATGTAAGAGAGTATCGTTATTATTATAACTCAAACATATGATATTAGAAAAAAAAGTAAGTTGGTTTAAATCCACAAAGCAGACTGAGGTACAAAAAGCTTTCCCCATTAGTAGCTTTTTAGAATTGATTAAAAATGGTAGGTATAAAGAACAGGTAGATAAGTTAAGAAGTGGTGGTGATAAGAGCATTAAGACTCAATTGCCCACAATAGCTTTTCAAGGTTTGTTCGAGTATTCGAGAAAGGCGAGTAACTTTATTGAGTCGAGTGGTCTAATTATATTGGACATTGATTCCATTCCTAATGAGGTTGATAGTCCTTTGACAATTATTGAAAACCTAGAATTAGTTAAGCAAGAGATTATGGATTCTAGTGATTCAGTATTAGCTACAATGGTAAGTCCAAGTGGAAATGGGATAAAGGTATTGTATTTAGTGGAATCACATTTGATTACTAAGGACTCTTATAGAGCGATTGGAAAAGAAGTTATTTCTCAATTTTCGGATTATGGTGATGTAGATTTTTTATCTATTACGGATACGCTTATAATGACCTATGACTCAAATATTTTAATAAACGAAGATGTGGTTGCAGACCGTATCATTATAAAGGAGGTCAAGGTTGAACAAGTGGATTTACCTAATAGAGATGCATCAAAAAATCTTTTTGAGGACGCAGAGGAGTTCTTTGAGGTTGTGCTAGATGAATCTATTATTAATAGAGTTACTAGTAATTTTCACTACATACAGGTAGCAATGTTTGAATTAGCTAAGTTTGGTTTTAAGCATCCAGAAAATGATTTAAGTTTTGTTATAAACTATAGTGAGAGTCACTTTAAAATTAGTGGAGCAAATACACAGAGGTTTAAGGACTCTGCGATTATAGCTAGAGATTTACCACAAACAAAGTGGGCTTATGATACTAGAGCACCTAGAGAAGAAGTTGAGCCAATAGATTACTCTCAGTTTCAAGATGAGGAGGAGGGGATGACCATGTATGACGATGAAGATACTGAGACTCAAGACGTAGATACTAATGAGAGTGACGGTTTGATAAACTATTCTAAATTTTATGATTCTATTGTTGAAGTAATTAAGGAGGGCGATAGAGTTGGAAACGAGGTTAGTTTAAAGAACTTTGCAGATGTATTTAGATTTAGAGGTACAGGTATTTTAACAACAACAGGTATACCAGGACACGGTAAGACAGAGTTCATAGACGCTATGTTGATAGATTTGGCTAGGATGTATAATGAGAGTTCTTTAATCATAGGGTTTGAACAGACTCCAGAGGAACACTTAATTAAGCTAGCTAGAAAAATGATTGGAGCAAATATAACTTGTGAGACTTGGTGGCATGAGAAGAATGAGGGAGTCTTTAAAGATAACTACAGGTTTATTACTGATAAGATTAAGCATGTAGATATCAAAGATGTTGGTGGTAATGTTGAGAAGATCTTAATTAAGTCAGCTAGTTGGGTTCAGAATGAGAGAGAGATTGGAAACAATCCTAGGTATGTCGTTATTGACCCTTTCAATATGTTATCAACTGGAACTAAGGTTAGTGGTCACGAAAAGGCAGAAGAGATTTTGAGACAATTGACTCACTTTTCTCACCAAATGGGAGTGATGGTTATTTTAGTAGCTCACCCATTTAAGATGAAGAAAGATGAGAAGACGGGAGAGTATGATATCCCAGACTTTTATAGTGTCAAGGGTTCATCAGCATTTTTTGAAATGAGTTATCACGGTTTAACTATTTATAGAATTAATGGCATGGTCCTTGTAAGGATTTTGAAAGTTAAACAAAATAACCTTGGAGACGCAGGTAGCGATGTTTGGTTCATGTATGATAAACCAAGTGGAAGGTATGTTCCATGCGATGAAGAGGGTGTTGAACTAGATGGAGACCATAGAGAAAAGAACTGGTTAAATAAGGTTAAAAAATAATTAAACATTTTTACAAATTTATAGTTAATAGTATAAAAATAGTTTGTACATTTGTAGTGATATCAAAATAGAGTATTAATAATAAAAATATAAACAAATAAGATGAGTAATTTATTACAGGATGCATTAGACGCAATACAAAACAATTCGGAATTAAAAGCAATTCTATCAAAGGATCAAATATTTGTAGAGGAATTTAGTTCCGATAGACAAGAGACAGTGAAAGACTATATGTCTATATGTGGTTATAGTGAAGAGGATGCTATTAACGCTTTTGATAACTTAGAAAGATATGTGTAAAATTGAAAAGACCTTTAGGGGTATAAACGAGCCTTCATTTAGAAACGATGAGCCACATGATAAGTTTGGTAAAGTTTTAGAATCAATAAAAAGTTTATTAGATTATAAAAATAGTAAATATGGCAACTCAGCATTGGAGCCTATGGAGATTTTTCAAGGCAAATGTAAGGTTGGTCAAAGATTAGATGATAAGCTTGCAAGGGTTAAGAATAGTGATTCATTAAAGAAGAATGATATAGCAGATTTGATTGGCTATTTAACTTTAGTATGTATAGAAAACGGTTGGGAAAACTTTGACGAATTTAAAGATTAATAAAAAAAATAAAATATGGAGAATTTTTTAATTGCATTTTTTACAATTGGAATTATTGCTTGTTTGATCTTAATGATTAAAATAGCTAAGGATTGTGAAATAAAGAAGAACACTAGTACATGGAGTTTTGATGAGATAGTAGCTATGACTATTATAGGCATGAATTATGTAAATGGTAGTAGGTTGTATAGTAGAGAAGTTAACAAGTTTGCAAAGCGATACAATAGAGACCTTCATGGTGTCTTAGCTAAAGTGGAGGACTTGAGGGATTATAATCAAAACATGAATTTTACCTTTAATGAGGAATTTGATAAAGCTTTTGATGTTGCAGTAGAGGAGATAAAAATATACTAAAAACAATAACAAGCGTATGAATGTTAACGAACATAAAATGAAACTTAAAGGAGAGTCTAGAGTTTGGGCCTCAATAACTAAATCTAATGGGAAGGCTAAAGATGCGTCTTCTACTCAAATAGGGCAAAGGATACTTTTTGACGATGCTCTTTTTATAGTTGATCCATTTATGCTTTGGGTTGAAAAGTCTTCTAAAATAGATAGGAAGAGTTTTAAAGAATTGTTTGTAGACTATGATACATCGTTGTTTATTATAACAAGTACTTTACTGTTTTTATCTGGAAGCACCTCAGGAGCTTTAGAATACAATAGTAACGATAAGGTCAAAACTAGACACAAGAGGATAAAATCTCTAAATGAGAAGATATTCACTGGTCTAAAATTTGAGCAAGTTTGGAGAATTGTTGAAGTAATTGTTGACTATTCTAAGATATTTGAAATTGAAAAAAGCGCATTAGTAGTTAATAATTTTTTTAAAACTAGTGTAAGTTATGTGTGTAATCTAGATGAGACTATACACAACGAGCTTACAATAAGTTCTATGAAAGCTTTTTACCCAATGTTAATAACTGAACCACCTTTAGATTGGGAATTAAAAGATGGTAATATATCTGGAGGGTACCACACTTACCAGCACAAGATGATAAGGGTAAAGCCCCAGTATTTAAATTATAATAAATACAGCAAGGGTATTTTTGATTCAGTAAATTATATACAGTCTCAAAGTTGGAGAATAAATGAGGTAGTTTTAAAAGCCGTTGATGATGATATCAGGATGCCAATCAAATCTGACTATGTTAAAGTTATTTACCCTAGTGATGATGGTTGTAATTTTGAAATAAAGATAAACGATGAAAACAACCCGTTAAGTGACTCTGAAACAACTAACATAAAGTCAAGTAGGGATAAGTTTCAACAATCTTTAAATCTTTATTTAGCTGAAGTTAGAGACTTTGAAAGTGCTATAGGTAAGTATAGGGCAGTTAAAATGGCTATTGAGATAGCTAAGGAATATGTTGGTGAAGATGTTTACTTTCCTCATTCATATGACTCTAGAGGCAGAATCTATCCAATACCAGTTGGATTATCACCTCAAGGTTCAGACGCGGTTAAGGCTATGTTAGAATACTCTAACGGTCAAGTGTTGAATAGTGACGGTGCAGCTTGGGCGTTTGCTTATTTAGCTTCTCTATATGGAGATGATAAGTTACATTTTGACGATAGAGTTAAGAGAGGTATGCAATTAATTAATGAGGACTATAAAGATGCTGACGAGCCTTATCAATTCCTAGCTCACCAAATAGAATGTAAAAAGATAGCAGAAGATCCTAGGTACGTATTTAAAGGTCGTATACACTTAGACGCTTGTAATAGTGGATCACAATTTACAAGTGCATTAACTGGAGACCTCGATGGTTGTTTAGCAACTAACGTTGTACCAACTATAGGTAAGGATGGTTTATGTGATAGACAAGATGCTTATTTACTGGTATCTAATAAATCCATAGAGTTAACTAAGAGTATTTTATGTGGTGATCTAACACATAGTGATAGGAGAGTTTATGAAATGCTTCTAGAACTTTTAGAAAAACATGGTAGAAAAATATGTAAGAGGCCAGTTATGGTATCTAATTACGGTGGCACTGCAGGAGGTAGAGCAAAGATATTGTTTGATATGTTTAGAGAGCTTAATTTAGATAGGGAGTATATAACTAGTATAAATTCTATAAAGTTAGCTAAGATAATTGGAGACTCAATAACAGGTGTCTTAAACGGTGGAAAAGCTTTTGAGAAATATATTCAAACAATGAATAATGTTATATCAAAAAAGGGTGTTCCAATAAAGTGGTTGACTGGTGATGGTTTTTTGGTTATACATGTTAAGAACAAAGAGTTGCCACCTAAAAAGTGCTCCTTAAAGTTACCAAACGCTAGGAAACAGACGACCATAATAAAGAAGATTTATTCAGATGAAGTTGCACCATCTAAAATGAGGAGTGCTATTAGTCCTAATTACATCCACTCGTTAGATGCGGAGTTATTAAGAAGGGTAGCATTAAGGATGAGAGATGAAGGTATTAAGAATTCAGATTGGATTCACGATTCTTTTGGTTGCTTACCTAACGATGTTGATATGATGCTTAAAATCTCAAAAGAGGTTTTTTTAGAAATGATGGTATCAGAGCCTTTAAGTATTTTAGACAAAGGTCTTAGGCAACAAGCAGTTGAAGCCGGCGTTACATCAAGACAGTTGTCTAAGATAGAGTTACCTAAGCTTTATGGGTTTGATATAAAGAACGGTGGAATTGATTCAATAATTGATTCTGAGTGGTTTTTTAGCTAATTTATTAAAATGTTGGTTTTTAGTTAGTTAACCATTACTATCTACACATGAAAGAATAAGTGTTTTTAACACCACTAAAAAAACAGAATAGCATTTCAGTATTTGGTAATCACAATGAAGACTTGCCGGTTGAACTTGTGAATGTTAGGCAACTTTAGTGGTTCTTTCAACGGGCTTTAGTTTTGACTATATGGATTTAATTCCTAAGTCCGTCAAATTTCTTTTTATTACAGTTTTTGGAAGTCTTATTACACCTTGTGGTGAGACTTCTTTTTTTTTAAATATAGATATCATGAAAGATTTAAAGTTAGGTGACAAAGTGGAGACACTAATAGAGAACACTATTCCAAAAAGCTTGATTGATATGATTAAAAAGAATGGATGTGATTGTGAAGGAAGAAAGGATTGGTTAAACAATCTAACAAGAAAATAAGAGGGAAGGGCTACACCTCATTAAGTAGCTCAATATATATATGATATAATAATGAACAACAAAAAATTTGTTTCAAGATTTAAGGATGTAAACCTTTACAAAAGACCATTTTCTTTAACTAGTGTAAGAGCTGTAAAAGAGATCTATGCAGAAAAGTTTGGATTATCTAAGCAGGATGTGATGGGCTTAAACTTCCAGGTCTGTTTGGATAAATTGCGAGAGATAAAAGAAAACAAAAACTAAAAGAAAATGGGAATTACAAAAAACAAATATTCAACTAATACAAACTCTAGTGGGTTTAGGTTGAACTCTTTTCAAGAGTTGACTCAAATTACTACTAAGGAGGATGTGGCGTTGGGTGTCATGAGATGGGGAGAAGAAAACTTCTATCCACAAACATTAAAGAACATTGTCGAACAATCACCAAGTGCAAAACCAGCGGTCGATAGAGTTGCAAAGTTCTACAAAGGTGGTAGCTTTGAAGGTGAAGACATTATAGTTAACTCTTATGGATTAACTTTAAGGAACATAGTAGACAAGTGTGCAGAGGATTTAGCGTTCTTTGACGCGTTTGCTATTCAATCAAACTTTAACGTATTGGGTCAGCCTAATGATATGAACCCCATAAGGATTGAGTCATTAAGATTTAATCAATTTGATGAGTTGAGCTATGCTTCTAAAATAGGATATCATAGAAACTTTGGTCAGAATGATAGGGTTGAGATGAACGTTATAGAACATGCTACAAATAGTAACATTAAGTTTATAAACGTTTGGAACCCAAAGTTTGCTAAGGAGCAGTTTGATGGATTAGAGAATGGATTAAATGATTACAATGGTCAGATACTATATTATAGTGGTGCTGGTCCAAGTCAATATCCAATACCTCCACTACAATCTGTAATCAATTTTGTATTGAGTGATGTAGAGAATTCAATCTTAGTTAGAAAAGAGACTTCTACGGGATTCGTTAGTAGTTATATATTAAAATCTACTTTAGATTATGATGATGCTAACTTGATAGCTATGGAAAATTCTATCGCACAAATGCAAGGAGCTAGAGGTGCAGGAAAGATTATGACCATTAGTGGACTAAGCGAAGAGGAGATGAAGTCTACATTGTTAGAGGAGATTGGAGCAGGTAATTCAACTGCGGTTATAGATTCGGCAACAAAGACTTTTGATTTAGACAAGAAGGTTATTACGGGAGTATATCTTATTCCTCCAGTATTGAGTGGTATAGAAGTATCTACAGGTTTCTCAACAGAGGCTTTGGTTGATGCTTACAATGTATTCAATGCAATAACTAAACAAGGTAGAAAAACTATCGAAAGAGAAGTTAATAAGGTATTGAAAGCTGGAGACTTTGGTATTGATTCCATAAAGTTAGAAAGTATATCACTAGATGTAAATGGTGGAGAAGGCGAACCAGTAGATGGAGATGGATCTATGGCAGCAGGTAACACTACACTAACTAATTTAAGTGGTAGACAATTACAAGGTATTCAAAGGATTGTTAGAAAATACAACAAGGGTGAATTAACAGAGGGACAGGCGTCTCAATTGTTACAACAAGGGTTTGGATTTGATGACAAGGCAGTGGATGAGTGGTTAATCTCACCAGAGGAAGAGGCTCAAGAGAGTACTCAAGATGTTGAACCTAATAATATAAAAGACGATGAATAGTGTAAATTTAGAGAATGCATTAATATCGGTAGATATTGTGGATTTGTTACAGGACTATTGTGCTATCCAATTAGACATAGATTCTACAAAGGTCAAGGCCGCAGCTCATGTTGCACAGACTATTGACATTACTAGAGTGATCGGTGCTACTAACTTGGAGAGAATAAAGAATCCATTAGATAGTGTTGACGATGCAATGAGAGAGTTAGCGATACCAGCTTGGTGTTACTACACTTACTCACGTTGTTTGAAGATGTTTAACGGTACTTTAACCGATAGTGGATATGTTATATCAGAAGACGCAGAAAGAGCGTTAGACGTTGTAGGAAAGGCTTCTAATGAGGCTTATTCAATAGCAGAGGTTTATATGCAATTATTAGTTGAGGCTTTAGATGGAGAAACTCCAACAGAGTCTGACGATATAGACCAAGGTTTATTTACACCACAGATTAGAGTATTTGGTGGTGAAGAAAATAGAGGAAGTAATTAATATAAATATAGGAGTAGGGTCATGCCTTTTAAAATTGACCCATAAATTTATTAAAGATGAAAAAAGTATTATTATTATTAGTATTAGTGTTAGCGTTTACATCATGTATAAACGACGAGAGTATTTCAAGTATTGAACCAGAGGTGAGTGAGGATTTTACATTCTTAACGACTCAAGCGAAGGCTTTGTCGGTTTATTATACTCTAGCAGGAGTTGATGAGAACACAGGAGACCAATTTGTAATCAACCAAATAAAAGAAGATGTAAGACTTTCTTTTTATGGGAGTTCAACTTTGGATTGTGATGTTGCTCAAACTGCAGCGTTTAATGCATTAGATGCTTTCTTTGCATATAACTATATTAATATTTCAGAAACAACTATCAGAGCAGAATTAAGTGCTATTGGTTTAGGTTGCTAAGAATAAGGAATTGGGCGAGTCTTAGAGCTTAGGTATTTGATTACTACGCCCATCTAAGATATAGGAAAACGTCACCTATTTAATTTGACGTAGAATTATATTACAATGGAAGAAATAAAATTAGTAAAAGTTCTTATGGTATCACTATTATTGCAGTTATTATTGATAACACCTAGACTATTAAGTTGGTCTTTGGGGGTTATGGAATCTATATTTAGAATCCTTAAATCAATTGTAGGTGTACTAATTAGAGAACTTAAGAGAGAGGTATTAAAATAAAAACACAACAAGATGGATAGAAAACGTATGAGCAATAGCAAAAGAGCTATTGACAAAAGAAATAGAGAGAGGAAGGAATCATTCCAAGAGGCTTTAGCAGATGGTCACACTAGTAGGAGAGACATCTACAAGGCTATGGGCATTAGTGGATTGGCTTTGACAGAGTTTTTTGAGGACAATAAGAAGATGTACAAATTGTATTGCGAGTCTCGTAGACAATTAAGAGATGTAGCATTGGATAACATAACTGATGTTGTTCATGATGTGACTCACCCAAAGAATTACGATGCTAGTAAGTTTATAGTTCAAAATTATAATACAGACTTAGATGTTGTATTGGTTGAGAAAGGTGATGATACTGTATCGGCTACAATAGGTGCTAGCGAAGGAAGTGGAATAGTAATCCAGTTCGATACAAAAAAGAAAGAGGACGATAAAAAATAAGATATGGGAAAACGTGGAAAAAAGATAGAGCCTAAAGTTCTAAATGTAAATCCAATATTCTCACCATTATTTAGAGACGAATTAGACCAGCCAAGATATTATAATGTATATGGAGGAAGGGGTAGTGGTAAGTCTTTCATAGCATCGATAGCTACGGTTCAGCTATCTTACTCAAAATATAAGCACAATGTATTGTACTTAAGACAGACAATGAACTCTATTGAGGACTCGTCTTATAAGGACATCATGGATGCTATAGAATTTATGGGTAAGGAGAGGGACTTCAAGGTAGTTAAGAACAGGATAATTAACAAGATAACGGGTTCAATCATATCCTTTAAGGGTATAAGGTCAACGACAGGAGCTAAGTTAAAGTCTTTGTCAGGATTTACTACATTGGTAATAGAGGAAGCTATGGAGGTTGAGTCCTTTGAGGAGTTCTCTAAGATTGATGAAGGTATAAGGGTGAAGGGAAAGCCATTGAAGGTAATCTTATTGTATAATCCAGGTGTCGCATTAGGAGCTTGGATACATGATGAATGGTTCTTAGATGGTAAACCAAATCCAGAAGCATTTGAAGACACAGTGTTTATGCACTCGACGTTTTTAGATAATGAGTATAATTTGAATCCAAGTGTTGTACAAAGGTATAAGGATTTAGAATTAAAGAGACCTAAATATTATTTGAATACTATTCTAGCAGAGTGGACGTTAGATTCAGAAGGTAGAGTCTATGATGGTTGGGACATTTACTCAGGCATGCAGGACAAACCAGAATTCACAGTATATGGATTAGACTTTGGATATGGTGGAGTTGATTCTACATCGTTGATTAAGATTGATTACTTTGAGGGTACATGGTATCTAACAGAGGTATTCTCTAAACCTAAGATAAGAATGGGTGAGGTTGTATCATTAATGAGACAGAATAATGTACCATTGGACGCTAGGATTTACGCAGATTATGCAGTACCATTGTTCCTAACAGAGATTAGGTTGGGTGGTTACAAAGGAATAAGGAAGTGTAAGAAGGGAAAGGTTACGGAGAAGGTTAAGATAATGCAAGACAAGAAGATTGTAATAATAGATGAGAATAAGACTTCTCAATTATACTATGGTTACATCACGTGGAGTCTTAATGAGAAGGGACAACTACCCCATGAGCCAGATTCATTAGCTGCTGCTAGGTATGGAATCCTATCTTGTAATCCAAGAACAGACAAGAGATCTTTAGGTAGAGCACCAAGAAGAACAAGTGGAACAAAAGGATATTTATAAACTAAAACAACTCAAGGAGGATGAGTAATATAAACATATGGAGTGGGCAAGATGGATTTTTTGCCACCCTAAAGGACGTAGATGAACTATATAGTAATATTGATATAGTAACACTACAATTGATAGATACTGTCTTAGGAGAGCTAAAAAGTGCATCATACGACGAACTAGTCGACTGGTTAGATACTTGCACCACAGATGAGCTAATAATGTTCTTAGATTATTTCATGGATGACCATAGGTTATGTGAGGTAACTAGGATAGAGATTATGAGACGATAATACATTAAACAAGGCATGCCGAAAGGTGTGCTTTTTTTTGCGTTTTGAAAAATAATTTAAAAGTTTTTTAAAAACATAGTAGTTAAACAAATAATTGGTTATATATTTGCAGTGTCAAACAATAACATTTAAAGCAAATAAGATGAAAACATTAAATAAAGAAGTAGCTAGAAAGATTTTAAAGAACGTAAAGGGAGGTCAATTTACAGATAACCTACAAGACTTTCATGCATTTTTTACAACTTATAGAAATCTTGGTCAAGTAACTAGGTCTACTGACAAGGCATTCTTCATTGCAGAACCTACTCACCCAGGATGTAAAGAAGGATTTTGGCTACCAAAAAGTGTTTGTAAGTTTAGTTTCGAAGAGAGTAGAAGTGGAGAGGTAGAAGTTACAATGTCTTTCAATAGAAGTTATACTCTTCAAGGACAAGAGGAGAAGAAACATTCAGGTTTTTCTGCTGCGAATGCAATTGCTAATTTCATCACAAGAACTGGTGGTGATGTATATTGTAACGCTTAATTAAAAACAAACAAAAAAACAAGAAATTATGGTTAGCGAGATAAAGATAGGACAAACGTTATATGATGGAGAAACTCCAATAAAAGTAACGCACAAGAGTGGTGGAGAGATAAAGGTTTTGTATCCATGTGGGGCAAAATTCTACTATAGTCAATACGACTTAGAGTGTGAAATAATAACATTAAACTAAATAAAACACTATGAATAAATTTATAAACAGTATAGCATTAGATAAGCTAAGACATGTAGTAGGAGGGTTAATACTAGGATTCGCTTTCATAATGATAGGACACTTCTTTGATATGGGATTAGTGGGTGCAGGATTCGCTACGGTACTAGTAGCAGGTAAGGAAGTGGTAAACGATGGATGGTTAGGAAGAGGTAATGTGGAGTTCTTAGACTTCGTGTATAGCTTCATCCCAATATTAATGTTAGCGATATGCTACTCAATGTAAGATAATAAAACTAATAAATTAAATAAATAGAAATTATGGCTAACGCAATACTTTGGAAGGACGGAACAATAACGTACATGAATAGTAAAGGTGAGATAATATCAACACCTCAACCAAAAAAATAAGATAAGATATGGAAACAGTAGGATTGATTATTAGTATGGTTACAATAGCGTTTGTAGCTTTGAGAGTTGGTAAAATCCTTCCTCAAGAAATGGCTTTAGTTCCATTATTGATTATGTTGATAATGGACGGGATGGTAGTATATGGCTTTAAGGAGTTTGTACAAATGGAGAATAAGCAAATAGCATTTGCAATTATGGGAGCAACAATGGTTAAGGTTTTGTTCTTAGTATTGACGTTACCTAAGGGTAATTAAAAATAGATATAGTATATGGATACAAATGAAATACCTAAAGGGTGGTGGTTAAATGTAACCCTAATGGCTAGGAAAGAGAACCCTAGTTGGATAGTAGGAGTGTTGAGAGAAGGTAAAGCATCTTGGATAACAGAGCATGTTAGAGGTGATCTAAATAGCTCTAGAGAAGCGTACAAAGTAGGAATGTCTTTCATACAAGATTGGAGAGCTAAGAGAGGTTTAGAGGTAGACCATAAGTGGGAACGTCAAATGAAAGAAGGTAGATTTTAACATAAATAAATAAAAATAGATATGGGATTAATTGGATTTTTAGCAATAGCATTATTGATTAAGACAATAGTGAGTGTGATAGTAAAAGAAAAGAACAAAAGATAATAAAAATGACAA
>Ga0208814_1000273_pt1 | contig 34937 bp, 54 predicted proteins | sample MalvirAntarct_55_FD_184253 | JGI IMG/M metagenome (GOLD analysis project Ga0208814, IMG submission 184253) | Marine viral communities from the Global Malaspina Expedition - Malaspina viral metaG Antarct_55 (SPAdes) (version 2) | ecosystem: Environmental > Aquatic > Marine > Oceanic | place... | reverse complement strand
TTCCTAACTCAGTTATTCTACTATTAGTACCATCAGAATAAATCTCAAGATCACCACCAGCACCAAACTTAGCTTTCTCATTATCACCCAGAGTCAAACCATCAGCAGTTACAGTGCCAGTTACGTCTATGCCTGTGGTCGTTGTGGCTAGCTTGGTTGCACCTGTGTGCTGTATAAGTAAAGTACCATTGGCGTTTATCGTACCCCCAGACCCTGAGGTGATGAAGCGCATATCATAGTCATCTGAGAAAGGTGACTTCAGGTCAATGTACGACCCATCTGTCCCACCTATCTCTATGTTGGCGTAACCGCTTGCTGCATTGTTAATGGCCAAGTTACCAGTCATAGTCAAACCATCAGCAGTTACAGTGCCAGTTACGTCTACGCCTGTGGTCGTTGTGGCTAGCTTAGTACCACCTACATCGTTCTTAAGCTCTACAGTAGTGCCAGTAATCTCAGTTGCTCCAGCCCCTGTGCCTATCCTAATCTTACCTCCACTGCCTACAATACGTCCGTCAGTACCATCAAAGTATACTTCTAGCTGCCCTTGATCACCCATTGTCAGTGCTTGATTGTCGCCCGACAGATTGAAGGAGCCAGCCTCTACAGTACCATCTAGCGTAATCTGGTTATCTGCAATTGTGATCTTTGTGCCAGTGGCATTATCGTCAATGCCTAATGAGGCGAAGTTGGTAATAGTGCCTGTCATAGTGCCACCAGCTAAAGGTAGCTTATCAGCTGTAGTCACTACATCGGCTGCTGTTGCAATACGATCTAAGGCTGTCTGTGAAGCGTCATCTGCAGTATCTAGTGCGTCTTGACTAGTTGTTACTACATCGGCTGCTGTTGCAATACGATCTAAGGCTGTCTGTGCTGCGTCAGCTGCTGTATCTAAAGCGTCTGCTGCTGCTTCGGCTGCTGCGTCTGTTGCTATTACAGCCTGTCGTGTTACTTCTGTTATGGTAGCATCGGTGTTCGAGTCTCCCGTACCACCTACACCTCGATATATTCCTGACATACTAATTCCTTATCTATTTAGAAACTTTTTTCTTAGCTTTAGCCTTAGTCATTTTAGCATGAAGGGCTGCAATCCTTTTATTAAGAGCTGCGTTTGGGCCAACTCCATTTATACTACGAGCTGCTCCCTTAATTGTCTTAGTACTTCCTTCACTCTTAATATCAATTACTTTACCTGAACCAGCAGGTACAGTCTTAGACTTACCATTAAGACCTGTAATCTTTACTGTAGATCTTCCACCACTAGGATGTCCTGCAGGTGCTTTAACCTTAGCTGTGGCTCTCTTTTTCTTAACTGTTGATGTAGGCTTAGTACGTACTGCACCACCAGTGCTAGTCTTAACTTTAGTCTTAACCGCGTTTCCTTTAGGGTCAGCAGTTAGTTGATTTAATTTGTACTGTACTCGACCAATCTCTTGCATCGAAGCGCCTGACTCTTTAAGACGTTTGATGGTAGATTTTAATTCTCTCTTCTGTTTAAATGTTGACATGACATTTCCTTAAGTAAAAGAAAAGGGAACTCCCTAGAAGTCTAAGCAGTTCCCTTATGGGAAGGCTAAATTAATAGCCTATGTATTTACGCAGGAAGCGCAATAGCGACAGCAGAGGTGTCACGTAGAACGCCAGTGCCGTAGATGGTATCACTAGTAAACAAGTCAGCCAAGAACTCTTGCTTGTACTGAGTCTGTGAACGAACAGCCATCTGCTCTGCATAAACGAATGCATCCTTATGCATCAATACACCTATCTTAGCAGAACTATCAACTGGACAGTTGTTACTAATATAAACATCGATACCATACAAGTTGCCAATCTTACCATTAACAACAGTTTGACCAGTAACAAAATCAGAAGAGGTATAACGCTCAATACCCATGATAGAGTTACGAGCAGAAGGTGGAAGAACTAAAGAACGTCCGTCCATAGGTACATCTGCATCATCTAACATCTGAATTAAGTTACGGAAGCCAGCATCGTTAAAGGCTAGAGCACCAGAACCAGCATAATCTGACAAAGCACCATTAGCAGCGATCTTCTGAGCCTTAGCCCAGCTAGAACCATTACCACCATTAGCAGACTTACCTAACGAGAATAGATCGTCTTCAACTTTCTTAGCCAAAGAATAACCAGCATCACCAGTATAGAACTTACGCATAGAAGCTTGCGCTTGAATGTCGGTAATGTCTTCGATCATACGTGAGTATTCAAAGTGCTTGTTAATGAGAATAGACAACTGAGTTGCAGTCTCATTCTGGATTGTTACTGCTGTGCCAGAAACTTTAGCAGTAGCAGCGCCACGGCTAGGCTTAGGGATGAAAATAGTATCACCCTTCTTACCTGACATAGGCATTTTGTTAACTAGGTTTGCAATAACTAGTTCCTTCTTATAAGCAGCAATGATTTCATCACTCCAAATCTCAGGGATAAAACTAGCAGAAGTAGTGTTGTTTGTTACGCCACCTTGGGCGGGATATACTGAAGTAGCCATTTTAAAAATTTCCTAATAATAGTAGATTAACGAACTCTACCTTCTGCATACGCTTTCATTATAACGTCATTGTTAGCAAGGTATCGTTCAGGTTCGTACTGCATCATGTGTAATAGTTCAGATCGTTTCAGGAACTTCTTAGTAGTCTCACCAGATCCTCGTGCTGATCCATTGCTTCCACTTTTAAGAGAACGCTTACGATCCCCTTCAGTAGCAGCTTTAGCTCCTGCAATCAGTTCTTGCTGTTCTTTCCAAGTTGTAAACAGATCATCAGCAGCGTCAAAGTTAAACTCTGCGTCTGCTTTCTGTAACTTAGTAGTCCTAGCCTGAGACTTACCAACCCATTCTTGGAAGCCACTGTCATTCACTATATCCATCGCATCTGGATGGGTTGCAAAGATCCTGTCTCGTGCTTCCATCTTTGTTAACTTCTCAGTAGCTTCCTTTGCCGCTTTCAAAGCTGGATGGTTTTCTAGTTTCTTATCAAGGGTTGCATTAGGATTCTCTAAGAAATCCAGATCACTCACCTCTTCCTGTTGCGATTCTTTAGCGGCTGATTTATTTACTATAAATTCATCTACCAGCTTTCTCAACTCACCTACTTCATTGCCCTGTCGACCTGCCATCTTCTCGGCTTCTTGGTGCATTCGGACTAAATCAGCAGCAGACTTTCCTCGATATTTATCAGGTATCTCTTCCGCTTCACCAGTTTGCTCTTCTTCATGAGAGGCTGATTCAAGGGATTCAGTTAAGGATTGATACTCTTCATTATCATCTAGTTGAGGTTCTTGGTTGCCATCTAAAAATGTTGCCATGTTTGCTCCGTACTATCTAGTATTATGGAATTTATATAAATGAGGTTACTTCAAAAAGAAGTCTCAAGCTTTACTACGTTCTATCTCAATCTGTTTTTGGCGTTGCTTCGTCCATTTGATTGTAGCCCCTGCAAAGTCTCCTGATAGGGGGTCTAACTTACACATGGGTGAAGCGAGTTGTCGATGAGACAGACTGTTACATTTAGAGCATACACTTTCCCGACTGTCGGAGCGTACATACTTCTCTTCTATGTAACTACATTCACTACATTTGAAATCATAAACTCGAATCATTCATGAAATCCTCATAAGAGTTCTTGATACCATCTTCAAAACTTAATAGCTTTCCAATAATATCTAATTGCCCTTGGCGGTAGTGTAATTCTTTTTCAGTCTTACAAGTGACAAGATCACGGAGAGATGTCTCCGATGACGTAAAGTCTTCTAGTAAGCTCTTCCATCCTTCTGTTTGAAAAATATCAATTAAAGAATTGTAATACTTCTCTAACTCAGGATCTGTATGTGTTGACATTGCGTTTTCCTTATGATAGGGCGCTGATAGAATGACTGGACTATAGCATACTAATACTATAAAGTCAAGAACTATTTCTCATTCATTTGTTTATTAACAATAGCTTCTTTGCTTTCGATCTCGCGCTCTTTCAATACAAGCTCTGCAATCTTAGCTCTTTTGGCGAACTCTTTTTCATCAGTGTCACCATCAGCTACATTAGTAGTAAGAACTTTTAAACGATCAGTCTCTGCTTCCATAGGAAGTAATTGAGTCTCAGTATTATACTTAGCAGTACGGGCTTGTGATTCCTGAGCCTGTCCCTGTAGCACTGCAATGTAAGCTTCCTTCTGTTGTATATCTACTTGAGCAGCTTTCTGTGCCATAGGATCTGGTTGAGCAGCTTCTGATAACTTAGCAATAAGAGCTTCTCGGTTAGCTAGGTTCATATTATCTACAACAGATTTAACAAGTTCAGGATACATAGGAGTATCAGGAGACATTGTTTGTAGTAGTTGTACTAACTGAGCAACCTCATACTCACGAGCAATAACACCTAACGAACTAGAGGGAACAAACTTAAAGTCACCAGTAGGAAACTTATCAGGGTTGTATTGCATGTAGCGCCATGCAGCTTGCTGTACAAATGGTATAAGGAAACACTCTTGGAAATTAATCAAGGTGCGCTTATGACGTTTAATAATAGAACCAAGCCCCATAGACACAGCACCAGAAGCCGATTGACCACCAACCATACCAGAGATACCAGCACTATCAATAGCTCCTGTAGCGTTCTGTACCATCCTCTGTAGTTGATCAGCTTGACTGAATGTAATATTATCTACATTACCAAAGTGCATTGGCTTTAGAATTTCATCAGGATTGCCATTCGTAAGAATAGTTTTTCCTGGCCTCACTTCCATCTTAGCGCCACGAGGCATACGAGATGCGTCCATAGCCATCATTGGATGTACTGTCAGAGCTAGTGCATCAATACGAGCACGTAGTTCTGTGTCTAAAGCTTTCTGACTGTTGTATCCTTTCTCACAAACACCACGGCCCCAGAAGCGACTAGGTACTACATCCCAAGGGAATGCAACTACAGGACGATCCTGCATCATGTAAGGGTTTTCTTCTAGCTTTAGGACACTTGTTCCGTTAGCAATAACTGCAACTACTTCAACATAGTCAGAACCATTGTCTGTAAGTGTTTCAGATAGGGAAATAACTTCTTCATCTTCTGAGTACAGATAACTCTCTAACATTGAACGAGGAATTAAACCATAATACTTAGTTAAACGAATACGATCTTCATCATAATCAGTAATATCATCGTTAGCTTCTAGGAAGGAATACGTAGAGGATGGATCAATATCAACATCTTCATATACACCTTCTTCTATTAACTGTTGTACCTGATGTATCGGCACATACTCGTCAATAGCACAGCCTAATGCCTCGTCAATAGAGGAAGCTACTGGGTCTATTAAGAAGTTCTGTGGTAGGACAGGACGAATAGTACATGAAACTTCTTTAGTTTCCATAACACCATAGGTAGCTACCTGACCATCCATAGCTTGCTGTGTAGAAGGAACTCTTCGGGTCTTCTCTTGTACAACAACCTCTCCAATACCTGTACCGAATACAGCAGAGTTTACAATACATTCAGAAATAGCTTGTCGTGTCTTGTTAAGGGAAAACTCTTCACTAAGAGCATTCTTTAGGTACTCAACATCTGCACGTTCCTTGTCATCCATGTCATCACGAATGTCAAAGAATTGACCACGACCAAAGGTAGCCTCTTCTACTTCAGCAACACTGCTTTCAACAGCTTGTTGCAGAGCAGGACTGATTATACGGGATCGTTCACTAGTACGTAGAGAGTCCTCTCCTGACCATATACCACGCCATAGGCGATTGTACTCGTCAAAGCGTTCTACATAGTTAGATTCAAAATGGTCACGCCAACCATCACACTTTTCCATGATCCATTCTTGTGCAGACTCTTCAAGTAGTAGTTCATTTTCATCTGACATAATTAATATCCTGCGATAGCATCCATAAATTCGTACTCGTCTTCCTCATAGTCATATGCATAACTAACCTTAGCTAACTGGTCAATGTATGCAAGTGAATCTACTAAGTCATCGTGTACTAAGTGATTAGGGAACTGGAATAACTGGTCTAAAAACTCTGTATTCCACTTTCCTTCGTTTAAAGTTATTTGTCCATGCTCGAATCGTCCTTGTAAAGCCCAGATAATTCGGTCAGTTTTCCGTTTATTACCATGAGTTAGTTCCTCGACTCGAAAGAAGAACTGTTCTTGCTTCATTTTATCTAATAGATAAGGGTGTACTGCATTCTTCAGTGCTCCTTTCTCCACACCTATAGCAATAGGTTGATAGTCTCGTACAGCTTGGAAGATTTTATCCGCTGTCTTCTTAACATCCCATCGACCATAGATTATATTATCAACCCACCAACCATCAGGGCCACATTTAACAACAGATATAGAAGTTGTATCTAGTTTCTTTTGTTTAGACGTAGTTGCTTTCTCTATGTCAGCGAAACCTGCAAGGTCAACAGAGATATAGTAGTCTCCTTCGTCAGGTTCTTCTGTCTCAAACTCAATCCAGTCCTCACTAAAGACAGCTCCACCAGCAGCTTCAAAGCTAGCTAGGAACTCTTGACGGAATGCAAAGGATGACATACTTCCTTTAGCAGCTTCTATCTCTTCAGGGTCTAGTAGGTTATTATCATAAGAAGTAAAGTGCCAGCTTGCAAAAGTAGGGTCATCACCTTGTCCATGTCTATACAAATCATAGAAATGGTTACGTCCCATAGGAGTACCTATAAAGATAGCCTTACCTTTTTGGTCAGCTAGTGCTGGTCGTAGGATTTGCTCCCACACTTCGGGCTTCATGTCAGCATACTCGTCCATAACAAGGAACTTTAAGCTAACACCACGCATAGTCTCTGGTCTATCTGCACCCTTAAGTGCAATCGTAGTACCATTTATTAATTTTATTTGAAGATTATTAATATGACTGCTTTTAATAACACTGTGGCCTAGCTCCATAAGAGTTTCCCACATGATGTCTCGTGCCTGTCCCTGAGTAGGGGCAACATAAAACACTTGTCCTTTAGTTGTCTGCAGTCCTTCTATAATTAAGGCCCACGCTGCAAGTCTACTCTTACCACAACGTCTACCTGCTGCAACTACTTTGAATCGAACAGGATCTTCATACACTTCTCTTTGCCAATCTAGGAACGCAACATTAAGATCTGTCATTAAAGATCATCATACCTTACATTTAGTTGTTGACCAATACCTAACTTTCCCTGTTGAAGGGCATTACCAACCTCTGGGTTAAGAGATGCTAATTCTTCTAAACTGATTCCATGTCTTTGAGCAATAGTGTAAGGATCATCACCAGCTATTGCTGTGTAAGTAGAGGCAGATGCAGGGTTAGCATTAAAACCATCTAACCAGTTCATTGAGTCATCATATAGAGATGTAATAGTTTCTTTAGCATCTCCTGCTAGATTCATAAACTCCTCCCCTTTAAGAGAAGCTAAGTCACCTAATCCGTTATAACCATAGATCCCTAAGTTATCTCGTATACTGTCTACATACTTTGTACCTGCAGTACCAAAACCATCCTCCCCAACTTCACCTGTACTCATCCATTTACTCGCACCACCAGCTCCTTGGTTATGAGCATAGCCTAATATAGCGAGCTGTTCTGCTTCAGGTAGAGAGGTATAAGACTCCCCTTGTTTGTTACTAAGGGATTGATGATTCTTCATTACAAGTGCTTTCATTGCACGTTCTTGTAACTCTGGGTCTTTTCTAAATGATTCTCTCGCTGATGCAGTGTGTCCTAAATCTATTCCTAGTATTTCTCCTGCATCTTTCTTAGCAGCCTCACCTAGTTGATACTTACCATCATAGTGATCATTAGATCCTCCTTTAATATCATAGACTCCTTTGCTCTCTATCTCGGCAATTGAGTCTAAGAATAGTTGGAACCTATCCCCACTAAATAATTCAGACATCTTCGTATTCCCCTTCAAGGGCATCATCGCCCCCAATAATAGTAGTACCACCGACACCCGTAATAGTGATTGACACAGCATTCCTTCCTCCACTCTCATTCTTTTTATCAAAATAAGAAACAGGTAACACACGATCCATACACATCTTAAGAGCTGCTGATTGAACAGGATGACCATCTTCTAACGCGATAGCTATAACCTTATTAATAACCTTATCACCACTCGTGGCTAACAACCTAGCCTTAAGCTCGTTGATTCTTGCTGCATCCCCTTTAGGTCTTCCAACACTATTCCTATTGCCTTTCTTCTTAGCAGCAATAGAAGCTTTAGTTGGACGGCCCCTTTTAGGTTTAACATCACCACTTTGAGAACAATCATCATTCATATAATAAACACCTAATTAGAGAACTTTGTCTCTATATAGACTCTGAATTGAGAACAGAGAGTAGTGTTTATCATAAGGAGAATGGTTATCAGGTACACAGATACTCTGTCTTTCTGTTCAGTCCTATATAGTAGGAATAGAGGGTAGCATACTTTCTCACATAAGTCAAGACATATCTTAATTATATATGTATCTAATAGTTTACAATGTACAACTTAGAGCACCCTAGCTATCTCCCTAGTACTCCCTTGGCAGGACTCCCTACCACTATGCAATCCCCTGCAGGTACTTCTCCTTTATCAATATCAATAAGTTATAACTACATAGTTCTTATTCCTTTTAATTACAAAGACTTAGAATAATTACATAACTTTCTAATTTCAACCTTTTTAGTATCTAAGCAGGTACCGCTATTGTGACCCGCGCTGCCATATACCCCCCGTCCCTAATGTAGACTACCCTAATGTAGCAGAATCTAATGTAGACAATGCTAATATAGTAAAGACTAATGTAGACTTCCCTGATATAACCAGTGTGAATGTCTAAGTAGGTACCCATAGCTTATTTATATAGTGCTCCCCTATCCTAATTTAGTGATAGCTAATGTAGTGTTGTCTACTATTCATCTGAGCTATACGCACTATTCATCTGACAGTATAGACAGTGGTGCATGGTTAACGTATTATAGTCATATGGTTAGTTAAGTATATAGAAGTAGTTAAAGGTAGGTTACTTTAGTGTGCTTAGTTGGAGCTGATACCTCCGTGAAAATAGACCATGCGCTCTTTAACAATCTGGATTTAGGTGTGAATGTTTCAAGGGGTTAGTCCGTCTACATTTCGGATTGATCTTAACGGGCAAGTACGCCTCCGATTTAAAGAGTAAAAAGTTTCCCTAGGAAATTATTCCGAAGGATATAATGAATTGACCAATAAGGTAGAATGATTATGAATTTTCAAACAGAAATTAAGAATATCGGCAACATGTTAACCAAGCAAGTTAAGGCTAGTGACAAGACTAATGACGCTCGCAGAGTGTTTGCAGTAACATTGCAGGATAGTGGAATCAACCTAAACAATGCAGAATCTGCCCTCGAAATTAAAGTAGATATTGCCAAGGCTTTCCCTAAAGGAACTGGTAAAAATGCGGACGAAGCAGAGAAAAAAGCAGTGAGTGCGGTGCGACAAGTGCTATCATGTTTTAAGAAGTCGCGTGATGAGAATCTATCACCTAATAACTTCAGTACCTATTCAGAATGGCGAAAAGCTGTATATAATGAAACCCCACCCTCAAAGCTAGAAACGATAGCTAAATGGTTAGAAGCTGAAAAGCCAGAAATTACACTGAAGGATTTGCAAAAGCTAATTGATAGCTACAAGGCTTGTGACGTTACGCCAACGGAAATCAAAGAGGCAATTGCTGAAGCCTTGGCAGCGTAAAGTTTCCCTAGGAAATTCTCTGAAGTCTAGAGAGTTTCCTTATTTTTATTTGTATGAAAATTTCAGGAATTGATCTTATGAAATACACGATGCGAGATGTTAACAGATTGATAATGGCCCGTGGTTGGCCTAGGATGATGGCGATGGCGTATTATATTACATTAGCTTATGCTTCAGGTGATGCTGTGAGCCAAACTTTACAAGATAATTATGATAGGGAGTTAGTATGTTTAAAGCTGAGTCAGTAGTTAAGGGTGCATGCAGCGTTATGGTTATAGGCGGTCAGCAATTCATGCGTATGAGTTTGTCTAATCTGTGGCCCGAATGGTACTATCTTAATGATGGTGGGGATGGATGGAACGAGGTTCTAGCTGATGATGTGCCAATGTTTGAACGCATTTATGTTATGAGGGAACAGTAATGATTGCTTATAAAATTATGAAGTATGGTAAAACTGAAGGTTGGTGGAGCACTTTGTTTCATGCTATTGATGGGTCGAAGCAAGTTAAAGAGAAGGAGTGGTTGTATGCTAACATTAAACATGTTCGTGATGGTAGTGGCGGTAAATACTATTACTCTGGTATTCACGTTCTACCCTCCTTGGCTGACGCTCTAAAATATATGGAGAACTTTGATGATCCACTTGACAAGACCATTGTGTTAGTTGAGTGCCGAGCATACGAGAAGAAGAATCATGCACGAGGCAATGTATACTTGTGCAATTCTATTAAGATTATTGAAGAAGTAGTTGTGATCGTGTAATGCGATCTAAGATAATTTATTAGCACCTAGTAGGGTAGCTTGGGTTTCCCTAGGAAACTCGTTAGACAGTCCTACAGGAGCTTAGAGAGGTAGTATCATGATCAAGTTATTAGACACCAGCGGTGGAAACACTAAGCTAGCTAAGAATAATAAAGATGTTCTTATAAGATCGGCAGGATTATCAATGATGCCTGATGACGATCTCTGCGTATTCCGATGGATAGCAGCCTGTGCTTTGGAATGTTTACGCTACTCTGGTAGAGGTAGATTTAATGCGGTAATGGCGGCACGACAGGCCAAATCAGATTTGTTCCACGCTGACCCAGAGGCTTTTCTTAAGCAGCTTATACATGAGATTACTCTCTTTGAGAAGTTATGCAATAAGTCAGGTGTGGAGTGTTGGGTAAGGCTCAATGTCTTTAGTGATGTACGATGGGAGTTAGCAGCTTATGCTATTCCTCAGATGTTCCCTAACATAAATTTCTACGACTATACCAAACATGCTCATAGGCTAAAGAAAAAACTACCAGATAATTATTCCCTCATGTTCTCCTACTCCAAAGCACCTGAGTATCAGAAGTATGTGGAGATTGCGTTACAAACAGATGTACCTATCTCAGTCGTATTCTATGGCCCAATGCCAGATACGTTCTTAGGTAGAGAGGTAGTTAATGGGGATGTAAGTGACATACTCAACCTATCTCAGAAAGGTAAGATTATTGGCCTTACTTATAAGGTAGTAAAAGCAGTGGCTGGTGAGGAAAAGATTGATCCTCTTAAGTCTAACTTTATAGTGGACACTACCCGAATCCCTTTATTAAATGCAGCATAGAGTTTCCCTAGGAAACATTGGAGGTTTTATAATGAAATATCAAGACTTGATGGATGAATTAGATGCAATGTCGCCTGAAGCTAAGGCTATTGTTACTAGGGCTTTAGACTATTACGGAGATCAGAAGACTATTTTAGTGAATAGTGAGTACTTTGACATCCTTGAGGAAAAGAGTGGGTGGATTGAGTCTCTTGAGTACCTTGAACTACTCAGTGACGAGCAATGGTGGTCTGTATATAATCATAATGAAGGAGAGAAAGCATGAACGCATTAGATTCAACAGTAAAACGAGCACGTAAGTTTCTAAGACTAGGTAACTCCCTAGCATATGAAGACATAATGATTAAAGAATTGAAGGGATGTTCTGAGAGTGAGGACACCGAGTATTTAATCAAGGCAGGTAAGCGTGATGGCTACAGCTTTAGGCAATTTGGAATCAAGGGGAAATAATATGAGTGATATATTCTTAACCAGTAAAGAGTTGTTTCATAATCACGCCCCATCATTTAACTTTGAGTTAGGTGAAGAAGAGCTTGTAGCTAAGGCTATAGCTGTTGGTTTTGTTACGCAAGTTAATAACCCTAAATCCACTGTCGTAGGCCAGCCCGAATACCTATACATGGTTAACTCAGATTACAGGACGATGTCATGAATATTATAGAAACAGAAGAATTAAAATTTCCCAAGGAAACTTATGACGCACTAGATGTGTATAAGTTAGAGCGAGTTCGTTCACACCTTATAGACGTTATGATCAAGTACAAGGGAGATGATAAGGCGCTTGAGTCACTACTATCTGACGCGCTGTCAGCATCTTATAACTTACGAATAGCTATAGAGGAGAGTTTAGTATGACTAATTCAAAGAGCAGGGTGTGGATGCGTCAAGCAGAGGACAGGAAGTTTATCAAGGCAGTCATGGCAATGGCTGACGACAACGATGACACTAAAGCAGAGTATAATGCAGACTACATACTCTATATCAATAGCTTAGATGATGATGACTTTCAACTATCATATGATGAATGGAGTGCAACATGAGAAAAAAGAATCCGTTTGGTAAGAGTAACTTTGATACACCACATGCAATCTATGAGGGGGAAGGGCCGTGGGGACATTGCACTGTACATGTAATTAAAACCTACCAACACCCCGACAATGAGAGAAAGAATCGATACGCTAAATGGCTTATTGGTGCTAAGACTGACGCAACTCATGGGTCATTTGATTATGGGGATAGCTATGTTCATGATGCATTGATTGGTGACATGCAGCTAGTTAGTTCTGTTGAAGGATGGACTGAGTACTATTCTCCCCATCCGTTACTTGCCCAGATAAGTGATAGTGTCTTACTGCATGAGTTGTATGGATCTGAGGACAATGAATAATGGTTGTTAGAAAGATAGTGTTATATATAATTATAGTATTCTTATTTTGCTATCTCTATAGAGTTTCTTAATAGGATTATACATAATTATTATTAGATGTTCATGCCTTGTTAACAACAGAGTAGAGTATAGCACATATGTAGACACAAGTAAACCCCTATGGTATAATTAACCACTGGGTTATGTATAGGGGTAGTTATGCGTTGTATTAGTTGCGACTGTGAGTTAACGGATTACGAATCAACAAGAAAATACGAGTCAGGTGAATACCTTGATCTGTGTGGTGGTTGTAGTAAATGTATGGATGAAGAGATAGGAACTATTAATCGTATGGACTTGTTATCAATTGGAGATGAATAGGTGTCAGAACTTAAAGAAAAATTAGCACGAGCAAGAAAGTTAGAGAGGCTGAACAATGAGCTAGATGCGTACTCGAAGGGGGCTTTAATGTCTGAGCCATTTGGAACCTACAACAAGGGCAAAGCAGAGAACCTTGTCAAGACTATTAAATTATTTAAAGAGGGGCAGTTGCTATGAGTATAATATTCAAACCTAAGATCGCTGCTTGGTTCGGTGATAAGAAGGAGCCAGTAAAATCTGTAGTAAAGAAAGTTAGTGGACGACCTCATAAATACTGGGTATCTTCTGAGCTTCAGAAAGTAGTAGACCTAAGAGCATTAGGAGTATCACTATCAGACACTGCTAAAATACTAAATAGAGGACACACCTCAGTATCAGCAGCTATAGTACACCACGACCTGTACGAGAAGATAGCTGAGAAGAGGGCTATGCACATAGCAGGGGTGACTGATGCTTAGTTGGTTCACGGAGGTAGTGTGGCTAGCGGCTGGACTTTCCATACTAGGATCTGTTATCATATTCTTCCTGTCACCTATGTATGAGTTCTTCCAGTACACTAAACATAGTGTAGATACAGAGACTAAGCTATACACTATCATGTGTGAAGCGTTAGATAAGTCTGAGGAGACAGGTAAACCAATCAGCATTACGCTTATGCATAGTGCTAAGGAAGGAGGAGAGGATGAAGATTGAAGTAGGGATAGAGGATGCTAATGCAATCGCTGTTGATTGCTTGAAGCAGTACTACCTAGATAACTATCGAGGTGGGCACCACGCAACAGCGAGGGCTGCTGATTGGGAATTATTAATGTCACTGGATGTGGTGCTGAGCCATTTCATGACAGATCATGAATATGAGGATTTTGCTAATGGGCTTCGTCAAAACACACTTGCCTTGTGACGACTGCGGTAGCAGTGACGCACTGAGCATTGATGATAAAGGGTGGCGCACTTGCTTCGCCTGCGATAAACGAACTAGAGGTAAGGAGATAGATATGGATGTACCTAGTACTAAAGTTTCCTCAGGAAATTTCGATAGAACTAAAGAAGACTTAAACACCAAGCCATATAAGAGTGTAGTTGCTCGTGGCATATCAAGCGATACCTGTAAGACATACAAGGCCCAGTTACATGGCGAACGTATGATCTTCGGATACCATGATAAGGATGGTTTCTTAGTGGGAGCTAAGACTCGGACTCCAGAGAAGGAGTTCTTTACATCAGGTGCTTGGTCGGACACAGTACTGTTCGGACAGAACTTGTTCCCTAAAGGCGGTAAGTACATTACTGTAACTGAAGGTGAGTATGACGCTCTGTCTGCCTACCAGATGCTAGGTAGTAAGTACCCTGTAGTATCTATTAAGAATGGCAGCTCTGGTGCATTGAAAGATTGTCGAGCCTCATACGAGTACCTAGATAGCTTCGATACCATAGTGGTATGCTTCGACTCAGACGAGGTAGGGGTCAAGGCTGCTAACCAAGTGGCTGAGTTGTTTGGTGGTAAGACTAAGGTATATAAGCACACTAAGGACGAGAAGGATGCAAACGATTACCTTAAGTTTGGACGTACAAAAGAGTTCATTGACCGATGGTGGAACTCAGAACGCTTTGTCCCAGATGGAATTATTGCAGGAGCTTCACTATGGGAAGAGGTTAACAAGCCTATCGCCCCAGCAGACTGCCTCTATCCTTTCGATGGACTCAATAAACTTACGTATGGAATTAGATTTGGTGAGTTGGTTACAGTTACCGCTGGATCTGGACTAGGTAAGAGTCAGTTCATGCGTGAGATTATATGGCAGATCATCAGTAAGACAGAAGATAACATAGGAATATTATTCCTTGAAGAGAGTATTAAGAAAGCTGCTCTATCTTTAATGTCCCTTGCTGCTAACAAACCATTACATCTACCTGACACTATAGCTACAGACGAGGAGAGGAAGGATGCATTCGATGCCACGTTAGGCACTGATCGTATATTCTTATTCGACCACTTCGGTTCTACTGGTGTTGATAATATTGTAGCTCGTGTACGTTACATGGCTAAAGGATTAGGATGTAAGTATGTAGTATTGGATCACGTATCTATCGTGGTGTCAGCACAGGCTAGTGGCGATGAACGTAAAGCATTAGACGAGATCATGACTAGGCTTCGTATGCTAGTACAGGAGACAGGCATTGCACTGTTCATTGTATCTCACCTCAAGCGTCCTGATGGTAAAGGTCATGAGGAAGGTGCAGCGTCTAGCTTGTCACAGCTACGTGGCTCTGGCTCTATCGCACAGCTTAGTGATATGGTACTAGGTCTTGAACGTAATGGACAAGCAGAGGATGAAGAGACTAGGAACACTACTCATGTACGTGTACTTAAGAACCGATTCTGTGGCCTCACAGGTAAGGCTAATGAGTTAGCCTACAGTCACAGCACTGGTAGAATGCTTGAGAAGGAAGAGGAGAAAGAGTTATGAGTAAACGGATAAACACTTATAGCATTACCAATCCTGAGGAGATTGACCTAGTTAACTTTGAGGAGGCTATGGCTTATCTTAAACTAAAAGGTAAGAGGAACCCTATGCCTTATGATAATGGTAAGATATGCTTTCATCATAAAGGAAACTACTTCTTCATCAATACATTAACTTGGAGCTGGTGCTTACGGAACAAAGCTAATAGGAAATGGAATCGTGCCACTTCAATGGATGCAGTATATAAAGCTATTGAAGAACATGGAGTGAGTTACATGGCCTATGCAAAACGTAAGGGATGGAGGTGATTCATGAGTAAGATAGGCAGCTACGCACTAGAGGTGATGGACAATGAAGCTAACGCTAGATATAGAGACAACATGGAAGCAGGATCATATATGGTGTTGTGGAATCCAAAGAGAGGGCGAGGTAAAGCAGAGGTTACTAGTGAACCCGATGCAGTTAGAGCAGCACCTGCGTCATACAAGCCACGTAATAGGACATAACATCACAGGGTTTGATGCACCTAAGATAGATAAACTATGGCAGGTACAGATACCTAACTACAAGCTGAGAGATACAGTGTTAATGTCTCGGCTATGGTGTCCACGATTAGAAGGTGGTCATTCATTATCAGCTTGGGGTGACAGGTTGGGATACCCTAAGATTAAGTTCGATGATTATGATGGTGGTCTAACAGAGGAGATGCGTACCTACTGCAAGATGGATGTTGAGATAACCCATCTACTTGAGCCTCACCTCACCAGCCTACTACTAGAGGATGGATTCTCAGAGGAATGTATTAAGCTAGAGCATGAAGTAGCAATCATAATTGCAGAGCAGCAGTCTAATGGATTTAAGTTAGACACTGTTAGAGCAAACCAATTGTTAAGTGATCTTATGGGGAGAATGAATGAAATCGAACGAGCAGTCCAAGCAGTCTTCCCACCCTTGGTGGAGGAGCGAGTCTCGGAAAAGACAGGTAAGCGGCTTAAAGATAAAGTCACAGTCTTCAACCTCGGAAGCCGTAAGCAAATCGCTGAAAGACTCCAAGGCAAAGGAGTAGTATTCAGTAGTCAAACTGACAAGGGTAACATCATTGTTAATGAGAAGACCTTGGCAGGAATAGATTTACCTGAAGCTAAGTTGATACTAGAATATCTAACCTTACAGAAAAGAGTTAGTCAGATCGATAGCTGGGTAAATGCAGTTGGTAGTGATGGTCGTGTACATGGTGGAGTGATTACTAATGGAGCAGTCTCTGGACGTATGACTCATAATAATCCTAACATGGCCCAAGTGCCATCAGCTAAGAAGGACAAGAAGACAGGTGAGTTACTATTTGGTGCAGGTTCAACCTATAGTACAGACTGTAGAGCCTGTTGGATTGTAGAGGAAGGGAACTTATTAACTGGCATCGATGCTTCTGGCCTCGAATTGAGGATGCTTGCCCATTACATGAATGATAAAGCCTACATCAAGCAACTACTTGAAGGGGATATACATACGTATAATCAACACATGGCTGGGCTAGCTACTCGTGATCAATCGAAGACTTTCATATACGCCCTGATTTATGGTGGAGGTTTCGCTAAGATTGGAGAGATAGCTGGTGGCTCTGCTCGTAAGGGTAAGCAACTGGTTGATAAGTTTATGAAGAACCTACCTGCGTATGCTCGGTTGAAAGAGATCGTATTGCAGAGTATGCGTAAACGTGGTACACTACGAGGGCTGGACGGACGTAGGTTAAGAGTAGAGTCAGAGCACAGTGCTTTAAATTTTCTCTTACAATCTGCTGGCGCAATAGTGATGAAGCAAGCTCTAGTTATTCTCAAGAAATCTCTTGATGATAGTGGAGTGTGGTACAAGTTTGTAGCTAACGTCCATGACGAATGGCAGATCGAATCTTCAGCAGAAGATGCAGACTTGGTAGGTAAGTTAGGAGTACAGGCCATCGTTGATGCTGGGCTGCACTTTGAAATGAATTGTCCATTGGATGGTGACTACAACGTAGGGCCAACTTGGGCGCACACACACTAGCTTTGCACATAGGTCTAGTGATAATGTTTAAACAAAGGAAAAATCCATGCAAAATCATAACCCACTTAAAATCGAAGCCACTGCTTTCTGGTTCTCATTCCTAGAGAAGAATGAAATGTCGGACAAGTATCAGGTAGATCTTAGTGAACTATCAGAAGAACAAGTTGATCGCCTAGAAGGTATGGGTGTATCAGTTAAGAACAAAGGTGATGACCGAGGTTACTTTGTCACAGCTAAGTCGTCTAAGTATCCACCTCATGTAGAGGATGACATGGGTTTCAAGATGACTGAATCTGTAGGTAATGGATCTAAGTGTACCTTCATTGTTAAACCTTTTGACTACAACTTTAAAGGTAAGACAGGTGTTAGCTTAGGCATATCCAAAGCACGAGTGAATGACTTGGTTCGTTACGAGTCTGCTGCTACTAGCTTTGAGGATATTCCAGAGCTATGATCTTACTCGTTGATGCAGACATCTTTTGCTATCGCATAGGTTTCGCTTGCAACAACGAGTCACAACAGGTCGCTTGTAAGACACTACTCAGCTACGTGAATACCATCATCGAAGATTTAGTAATAGATTCAGATGATGCTACTCATGAGGTTGAGTATTACCTAACAGGCAAAGGTAACTTTAGGAATGATCACGCTGTCACTGTACCCTACAAAGGTAATCGTGATGGCATGGTCAAGCCTATACACCTACAAGCACTGAGGGATTTCTTTGTAGAAGAACTCGGCGCTATTGTGACTAGTGGTGAAGAGACAGATGATAGGATAGCAATACGTGCAACACAGGAAGGTGATAAAGCTATCGCCATATCTTTAGATAAAGACTTTGACCAGTTTAAAGGCTGGCATTATAACTTTGTTAAGAAGATTAAATATTATATTACGGAAGAAGAAGGCTTACTTAATTTCTATAAGCAATTCTTAGAAGGTGACAAGGTTGACAACATCATAGGTGTTGCTGGCATTGGCCCTGTTAAAGCTGGTAAGTTACTGGCTGGTAAGACTGAGCTTGAAATGTATAATATATGTGTTGATAAACTAGGTAGTGAAGAGAGAGCCATTGAGAATGGGATTCTCTTATACTTACGTAGACAGGATGATGAACTATGGCAACCACCAAGACCCGTAACAACGGGCGCTGGACAGAAGCTAGACATAAGTCCTTCATAACCTCCGCTTTACGTGGAGCACATGGTAAGTGGGGAGTGAAGACTGATGTTAAGAAATCTGCTAGAGTTTCTACAGGGCGCTATCGTTGTGCTTGCTGTGGGGTCATTGGCCCTGCTACTCTTCCACCTGTTGGAAAAGGTCGTAGGAGAAACAACGCTGCAGTGGATCACATCGATCCTGTTGTTGACCCAGCAGTGGGCTTTGTAGATTGGGACACATACATAAAGCGTATGTTCCTAGAAGAAGATGGTTATCAAGTCTTGTGTTGGGTATGTCATGGCATTAAGACTCGTGATGAACGTGAAGTTAGAACCTTAACTAGAAGGAATACTAAATGAAACATTTAATCATACCTGATACGCAGGTCAAACCCGACACAAGTTATGATCACTTAGAGTGGGCAGGTAAGTTTGCTGCTGACACTAAGCCTGATGTTATTATACACTTAGGAGATCACTGGGATATGTCCTCCCTAAGCTCCTATGATGTAGGTAAGAAGAGCTTTGAAGGTAGGCGGTACACTAAGGACATACAGTCTGGTAATGAGGCTATGGCTGCTCTCATGAAGCCTATCCTGCAGGAGCAATGGCGACTAACTCGTAACAAGAAGAAGCAGTGGAATCCTAGAATGATATTCTTAATGGGCAACCATGAGAACCGAATCAACAGAGCCGCTGAGAATGATCCTAAACTTGATGGGTTAATTAGCTACGATGATTTCAACCTACAAGGCTGGGAAGTTAAGCAGTTCTTAGACCCCATTGTTGTTGATGGTGTAGCGTACTGCCACTACTTTACATCAGGTGTTATGGGTAGACCAGTATCCTCTGCTAAGATGCTACTCACTAAGAAGCACATGAGCTGTGTGATGGGGCATGTTCAAGACAGGGACATAGCCTATGCACGTAGGGCTGATGGTTTGAATATGACAGGACTCTTTGCTGGTATCTACTACCAACACGATGAAGAGTACTTGACACCTCAGACCAATGGATCATGGCGTGGACTGTGGGTAATGAATGATGTAAAGGATGGTAGCTTTGACGAGATGCCAGTTAGTATGAACTATTTAAGGAAACGATATGTCAATGACACTCGAAGAGTTGAAAGTACATTTACAAGCGTTGGATGAAGTCATGCTCATTGAGTTGTTACAGCTTGACAGTGCAACATTAGTTGAGAGGTATGAGGACATTATAATTAATAAGTTCTCAGACCTTGAAGAACAATTGGAGGACAAACAATATGATCAGAGCTAGAGTATGGGATCAGGTTAAACAGGAGCCTACTATGAATGAAGACTATGTATGGGGAGTCCCTGAGGAAGATGAACCATTCCTAGGTTCTGCTAAAGCTACTCAGGTAGGAGGTGACCACTACTCTAAGCTTAAGATTCAGCCTATGGAATACTCTATGGCTAATGAGTTGAATGCACTACAGCATACAGCTATTAAGTACGTCACTCGTTATCAAGATAAGGGTACACCATTACAGGACTTAGCTAAGGCAAAGCATTGTATCGATATGATGATAGAAGATTGGATGGAGAATCATGAGTGAGAAAGTAACTACCAAAGAGTGTCCTCAGTGTGGGAACAAAGACCTACTCACCTTCACAAGTATCAATAAGAAAGCATGTGTGGATTGTCACATAGAGTTTGATTGGTACTTAGAGGAAGGGCAGAAGAGTTTGTTATAGTTTCCTAGGGAAATTCAAGGCAAAATAAAGGGGACTTAATTGTCCCCTTCTTTGTTTCTAGTCCTTCAAATTATCAGGCATCACATCACCAAGACCTTGCTTCCTATACCAAGCAGACAGCCACTTCCTAGCAAACTCTGGATCTTTCTGCTTTAGTTTATAAGCAAACTGCTTACCCACTCTTAGACGAGCCTTACGTACCCTACTATCTAATATCTTTTTCTTCTTAGAATCAGAAAGAGCTTGATACTCTGGTTCTTTAATGACAGCTTCTAGTATAGGAGTTAACACCTGAGCATTGATTTCTCTAAGCTCTGCAACGTCCTCACTAGAAAGTTTAACACCTTGGAACTTATTAACAATCCCTCCCTTGTTCCACTCAATATCAGTAATATGTTTCTGTAAAGGAGATAGATTATCTTCAGAAGAGAACCCTATATTAAGTAAAGCTTTGGTAATATCAGTTTCTTGAGGGCCACCATACACACCATACTTCTTAGGCAACTGCTCACGAAAGATAGGTATACGAGCCTGAAGTCTTTCTAGAACAGACTCAGTTTGTCTCTCATACGTGTCCATAGCCTTAGCTATGTTGGCTGTAATAGCTGGTGTAAAGGGACGAGCCGCTGTCTCTAGAAGAGCTGAACCAGTATCTATGTTAGGATCAATAATCACTTCCGTTAAAGCGTGGAAGCCTTCTAGGAATGTCTTAGAGGTTAAGTTGCTCTTAACAGCATACAACATATCCTGAACCAACTCCATCCCTTCCTCAGTGTTGATGTCATCATCATCCAAATAATCCTTAGTGAAATCAAATAGATCAGCAGCCATAGCAAGAGGAGTGGCTAAAGGTTCTATACGATTATACTCCATCCAAGTATCCCCAATCTTAATTGAGTATGGCTTCTTGCCTGTGTCCTTCCAACGCTGCCTCTCAGAAGCGGTACGAGGTAGACTACCAGTAAGGTTATCTTCTTGATACATAGTGCCTACCATAGCAAAGACAGAAGCTCCAATAACCTGACGAGGCAGTAGCTCTGCTGTTGTCATCTTCCGTGAAGGGCCATGCATAGGTATTACAGAAGTACGGAAATCTAGTAGTGCATCCCCTAGTCCTTCCTTATTTATCTTCCTGATGTGTAGAGCAGGGACTATTGGAATATAATTGTAACCTTCTTTAATAATATTCCAAGGAGTCTTAATGAATGGAGCAAACAAAGTAAAGGCTGGGTACTCATGCCTAAGCTTCTGTGCCTTAAGGGGAATACCTTCAAGCTTCTGCTGAAAAGCATTAAACAAAGCATCATCCCTCACCCATGAAACCATCTCATTACTTTTCCTCAGTACATCTAAATCATCGCCAACTCCCTTATGTCCTGCGTTGACCCTGTCAGTATTACGAGCAGCTACAAAAGCTTTAAGACGAGCATCCCACTGAGTAGTAGGGGATTCCTTACTAAATAACTGACCCTTATAATCTTTATAAAGCTCATCGTAAGAACCCATACCTAGCTTACTATCTTCAGAAGCATACTTAGAGGCTGCTTGGTATAGGCTCTGCCTACGATACCTAGACTTACCATACTCGTCTATGCCTACGATAAGCTTAGTAGGGAAACGCACAGCCCCTTCAATCTTAGTACCACCTACACGAGTACGACCAATGGAGTTATGCATGTAATCCTGCATGTCATTCAGTAGATCATTTACCTCGTCATTAGTTAACTTAGCAGTGTCATCTATCTTGAGTGTAGTCTTAACATAATCATCCCACTCAGCCTTGTCCATTTGTAGAGATCGTCTTACAGTCTCTTGATCCAGTGAATATCCTTTTCCAAATCCTTCACGGAAGTATAGAAGGTCAGCACTGAAGCCTTCGAGAGATGCATCCCACATCGCCTTAACCTGCCTCCACTCTCTGCCTCCGTTGGTTAAACCTATACTGTCTAATGCAAATCCAATAGTCTCATTAGCATTCTTAAGAGTCTGCTGAAGAGCAATAGAAATCATGTTGACTAATGGCGTACCCATACCTGAGAGCATTGAGTTAATAGCTACGTCCAGTGCTACGTCAAACGCACTTACCTTATTATCCTTACGAGCGAGGTGCGCGTCCATCCAATTCTTCTGCTGCTGGGGAGTTAAGTTACTTATAACTCCTGCATTTAAAGAATTAGTGTTTACGGCAACTCTACACTTAGGGCTTAACTTTGACATTAACATTCCACTCCTGCAAACAACTGCTTAATCTCACGATTGTTCGCTATATCTTGCTGCAATTTTTTACGAGCTGTCATTACACCAGCAACTTTACTTCCTTGTCCTTTGAACCATGCCTGTATACCATAGAACACATCAATATCATTATGCAGTAGAGCTATCTCAGCGTCTGACATACCATCAGTGTGTTTAGTAAGCATACTAAAATCTAGTAACTTCTGATCTACTTCAGATAATAAATCTCTCATACCTGTCAACTCAGCGGCATTGAATATCTTCTCAGGGTTGGCTAATATATACCTAACCATGTCATCAAGGTTATCAATGTCCTCGTCCTTTAAGAATTTACTAGCACTCTTTTCAATGTTCTCAAATGTATACCTTCCTGATGAACCGAACCTAGCCGCATAAGTATCCAACCCACGACTACGTGCAATCTGAGCCACAGTATCAGAGTACTCATCAAGGGTAGTCTGCTCTCTCTTAGCCTTGTCATACTTATCAAAATCATCAGGAGTAATCTCTTCTCCTTTATTCACCTTACGATTTACATTATCAATAGCTTCTTTAGAAGAGGAAGATAGTTTGATAGGTACTATTGTTTCCTTATTATCCCCACTAACCTTACCTTGAACTACCCTACGAGTACTGTCTTCTTTACTACGAGGCATAAACTGTTGACGGACAAATGGATCTTGGTTAACTCTTTGAGCACCTGCTGTATCATTCCTATCTAAGAATCTAGGAGTGTCAAGTCCTAAGCCTAGCTTCCTAGCTAGAGAAGGTTTGCTGCTAAGTATAGAAGGAGGGGCAGGTGGTTGTCCTTGCACAGCTTGTGCTATAGGAGTACGAGGTAGTGGAACAGAAGATTGTTTCAGCCTATCAGCATACCCTTCTATCTTACTGAATTTACCTAGCTTTGCATTCTCAAGATTAGTAACTGCTTTTCTTAAAGTAGTAGCTGAAGCTAGATCAAGCTCTAACTTTTTAATCTTAGCATTAGACTCAACGGCCCTAGCTTCCATAACCCTAGAAGAATTACGATTACCTAGAGTTGGTTTAGAACCAGATCCCTGAAGTTTTGCAAGAATATTACCTAGCTTAAACGACTTATCTTTCTCAAGCTTTAAAGTTTGGTTAAGAGTAGCTACGTCTTCTTTAGAAGGAGCACCCTTAGCTTCTAACTCTAGTTCTTTCAGTATCTTAGCATTAGACTGTTCAACAGTACGCACAGGAGCATTAAATATTTGCTCTATATTTACTGACTCTGTCTTTACAGGAGCACTTGAGTCTACTTCATCTACTGCTTTAGCTACCTTGTCTGTAGACTTGGTTAAAAGCTTACCAATACCAGCACCTAAGCCACTTCCTAACACAGTACCTGCAAACATATTAGCTACAGTGGAGTCTCCATACTGCTCATACACTGGCTCTAGAGCGCCTCCAAAGAATCCTTGGGCAGCGCCCCTAGAAGCATATGTACCTACCTTAGAAGCGAATGTAAGAGGCTTGAGAGCAAACGCAGGTATAGTAATAGGATCAAGAATACCACCGCCAAGCATACCAAGAACAGAAGATACTGGGTTCTGTTCCATCTGTATCCTAGAACGATACTCAGCTACTTGATCAGCTTTCTCTTGTCTAGGAGTTTTCTGCACTCCTGCAAAATCTTTAATCCCTCGGATACTTGAAGTGAACGAACGCCCTGCTTGATCACCAAAAGTTTCAAAGTTTCCGTATTGCTTACCTTCCGCTGCTTCCATCTCCACTACTTTATTGACCATTACTTCTCTTGGAGTACCATTAGGAAACTCCATTGTCCCTAACGTAGGGTGCTCATAAAAAATAGTCATGATACCTCCAGAGTTAAGGTGTTACTTTTAAAGTCTTAGAAATCTCATCAGGGGTAGCACCTAAAGTACCTAACATAGCTTTAATTTTTCCTAACTCTATAGAACGATTCTGAATTTCATAAGGCTCTAATCCACCAGCTCTAAGCTCATTGTACAAACTGGTTGCTTGCGCTAGTAAACTTGTTATTTTAATTTCAACACCTTTGGGATCACCTGCTTTTACATTCTCTATTTGATTAAGGATTTCCTGTTTAAGACCCTCGTCACTAGTAAATAACAACTGCTCTTCTAAATCATTAACAGTCGATTCAATTTCACTTTGATCTAAACCTGCCTCACTCTCACTTGGACTTAAATTTTTAACAGTACTATCTCCTTCAGGATCGGAAGGGGTTTGACGATCATTTCTTAAACTAGCCATCCACTCTGCATATGAATTAAATTCCATGCCTTGTGTTGCATCAGCTATTCGACCATCAGGGTACTCAGTTATGCTGTGTGTAACAGCAGGAGTAGTATTACCAGTTACAGAATTAGAAGAAGCAGGGGTAACAATAACATTACGAGGCTTACCTAAAGCCCTATCCTCTGTACTTCTAGTTGCTTCAGTTCCTGCAGCCTCCATCTCATTAGCACGAGAGTGTAGGGCCATAGCCTGTGCATAGTCACCACTCATCATTAGTTGTTGAGCAGCGCCCCTCATACCTTCAGGAGTATTAAGATCAGCCCCTTGCATACCATCTTTCACACTCTGAGCCTGTGCCATCTCTGGAGTCTGTAATCCAAACATGTTGTTAACGCTTTGACCTACTAATGCACCACCTGCCGCACCTGCAGCGAAGTAGGGATTCATAGCAGATGCTTGCGACACTGCCTTGTTAGTTCTATTCTGTTGTATTGTATTTGGATCTAAACCAAACAAACTCATTACATCACTAGCCATAATATTCTCCTATTAGTATCCGAATGGGTTGTTGCCAGAAGTGTTTGGGCTGGTATTGTATGTAGGCGAAGGAGTTGTAGGTTGATCAAGACCACTCCAGTCAATCTTACCTAGAGAATCACCAATACCAATGTAACCACCAGCTTTAGCCATTCCAGCATTCTGAGTATTTCCAGCAGCACCTGACATACCTGATACTAAGTTACTACCTGCAGCATTAGCAGCATTAGCAGCGTAGTTACCGAACATACCGCCCAACTCTTGTTGCTTTAGTCCCATTTGATCAAGACCTTGAGAAGAATTTAACATGCTTTGACCAATATCAATATCAGTCTGACGTTGCTGCTGTGCTCTATCAAATGCATTGTAACGATCTGCTGCATCCTGTTGTGCAAATGCTTGAGCAAATCCATATCCTTGAGGAGACAACATACCACCTCCACTAGCACCTAAGCTCTCAGCACCCATACGAAGACCACTAGAGCCAGTGCCAAACATACTTTCACCTAGCTTCATAGCCTCTGCATTACGAGAACCAGCACCTAAGTCACGCTGTTGATTATAGAACTGATCTGCTAGTTGGTTATAGTCGCCACCAGCAGCACCAAAGGCTTGACTACCTAACCCCATCATCTGGTTTTGCTGTGCTTGATAACGAGGGTCTAGTGTAAATGACGCTTGACCATCGTTAAAAGAAGAAGTACCTAAGCCAGAAGTCACTCCGTATGGTTTATACTGACCACCTTCGTAAGCCTTGTTAGCTGCATCCTGCTGTAGTTTTGATGCGTCCCTAGATCCAGCGGCTGCTGCATTAGATCCAGCACCTCCGAATAATCCTGAAATTAATGATGGAGCAACTGAACTAACTATTGATCCTAATATTGGGCCCATATTCTTGTTCCTTACTTTAAATTTGTTACTAAACTAGATAAATTATTGTGGCCCATTACTATATGTAACAGAGTGACCAGAGGGGTTATAAAGTAGAGAGCCAGAGCTACCACCTGAACCCCCAGCGGAAGCAAAAGATCCTGTACCTGAAGCACCAGCGCCTCCGTTGAGTGTCCCATTAGGGGAAACTGATGCACCATAAGCTCCTGCACTACCAGCACCTTCACTGTGAGCAGAACCTGCTCCACCAGCACCACCAGCAGTAATACCAGCATTGGCACCTACTGAACCTAACCGCCCTTGACTTCCTGATCCTCGTGCACCTCCTAATCCAAAAGGAGCACCACCACCGCCACCGCCACCACCTGCGTAATAGTTAGCGTAGCTAGGAAATCCTGAACTACCTCCACCAGAGCCGCCTCCACCTCCAGCTCCACCGCCTGCTGAAAGGTAGTCTCCACTTATTCTATAAATATACAAAGGACATTCAACGTGTATAGTATCGCCACCATTACCACCAGCCACTCCTGCTGGGCCAGCATTTCCTCCTGCTCCTGATAGACCACCTCTACCACCATTACCACCACGACCTAGAATTTTACCTCTGTTCTCAATGATAAGATTACCTCCATAACCTGTACCAGTTTTAATGGCATAATTAGAGGTACTGGATGCAATAATAATAGCATCTGCTGGGATAATAACTCTTACGTTTAAACTTTTATCAAGGCTTAAGTTATCAAAATCTTGATCGGTAAAAGTACCAGCACCATAAGTATGAACATACTCATATTCGTAAGTGGTCTTCCATACTCCACCTACTTTAGCATACACTTTAAGGACACGCTTCCATACCCCACCTACCTTAGCTTTAGGATGCGAATCTACCCATGAACCTGATACTTTAGATTTAATACTCAAACCAAATATCCCCGTTCGCACCTTCTGATGAAGGAGCATCATTATCAATAAATAAGGTACGTCCTGTTAAATTTGTAGAAGCCCCATCAATTTTAACTCCTGCAATTCCTGAAGTGACTACAGGTATTGCAGCAATTGCTGTACCAACAAACGCAGTAGAAGCCGCCTGTACTGAGTTCGTTCCCGAAGCTGCTGTAGGAACTGCGGGAATACCAGTTAAAACTGTATTGTTAATGTTAGCTTTAGTGGCTATCGCAACTGATATTGCATTAAATTCATCGTCTATCTCTGCACCTTTAACTCGCTTGAGGGCGTTACCTGCAGGTAAGCTATCTTTAGTAGCAAAGTTTGTGGACTTTGTATAATTACTCATTATGAAACCCTACCTTGTTTAATATATAAATCAAATTTCTGAATAGAAACTTCATTTCCACTTATCTCTGTCTCGAAGCCTAGCTGAATAACTGAGCCACTCCCTCCAAGAGCTAGTTTAATTTTATCTGTACTACCACCACCTGTAAACTCTCCTATGTTATACTCAGCAGTGTTATACTCAGATAGAGCCGTTTGTTTAACTACAGCATTATAAGATCTGTACTCATCCGAGTAATCTACACCTGACTTAATGGTGAATGCTTGACCACTTCCTCCAATTAATGTAATACCTACAGTCTTTAATATCTTAGTTGTTGTTGGTTGATCAAAGTCAAAGTAGTTAGTATAGTAGAGCATTCGATAAGGGACACCATCATCTAGGTAGCCATCGTACTCAGCTATGCCTGTAGTCTGTCCAAAGAATAGACGACCATCAACTGTATTAACCATTCCTTTATGAGTTAACCCTGCCCACTTAGTAACTCTAGAAGCTCCGTTCTCTAACTTACCTCTCATATCAAAGCAGTACATTGCCTGACTAGTAGGGAAACTAAGAAGGTAGAAAGCATGTTGAGGGGAGTAAACACTTTTAATATTATCAATAGGTTCAGTAGCAAGAATCTCAGAAACTTCATCACGGACATTAATAGACACATCGCCTATTGGAGTAGACTTCTCTTGTATTACCCTACTCAAGGAACGAACACCTGAGTTAGATAAAAATAGAATATCAGTACCTGTGTTCTGAACCGAGTCACGAGCTATGCAGCCCACTCCTTCAATTACTTCCACTAAACGTAAGGTCGATGGTGTCAGGTAGTTGTTGTTAGCATCAGTGTCTCCATAAATAACAATACAGTTCTTACAGAATATTATTAAGAATCCGTTAAATGCACCAAGAGCTACAATTGAATCTCCACCCTTAGTCCATACCTTTGATATATCTAGAGAACCACTAGCACCATCTACTCCACTCCATTTAATTCCTCCTCCATTATTAGTAACCAAGTCGGAGAAGTGTACAGTATGGTTGTCACCTATAATGTCTGCTGCATATAATCTACCATAAGCAGACAAGACACAGTTTGCTTGAGGAGGTACACCAGATGCGTTTGTGTGATCTCTTACTCTTTGTAAGGAACCGCCTGACTGCTGAACCAATGGATCATGTCCACGTTGGAACAAGTAAGCACGATCACTTAACGTAACACCCTGCCAGTTGTTAGCAGTAATAGTAATGTTAGCAACTGGAGTTCTTTCTGTAAGAGTAGCCAAGCCTGTGTAGACCTTGTTATCACCCCATGATATATAAGTAGAAACTCCTGAGTTGTTTATAAACTCATGTATTCCCTTAAGGTTAACAACAGTACTAGCTGTTGTACGATCCATCCAACCCTGCCTAGAGCCAAGACGACCAGACTTATCTATTACACAGTTTGTGGCTTGTAAGGCAAAACCACTAGCTAAAGTAATACTACTTTCCTGTGTATTTAAACCATAAAATCCTGGGGCTGCTATAGATGTTGAGAGTAGTTGTGCCATTAGCTAGTCCAAATAAGTTCTTCAGGATGTTTGTTTGCATCTAATTGAATAGCATCATTCAATGCTTTATTAGCTACCATGTATGCTGTATTACCCATCTGTCCATTATCCTCACCACGTTCTTCAACTGCCTTAGCATAAGCCAACATGACAACTGGGTTTGCAGGGACATTAAAGTTATCAGCATCAGCTTCAAGATCTAGTGTACGAGCTACTACGTTAAATCGTATTGTATAAACCCCATCTGGTTTAGGGAACAAGTCAACTTTTGTATCACCATCAGAACTCACACCATTGAATGAATAATAAGTAGGTGCTCCAGTAGCAGGTGCTGATGAAAGGTATTGAGTATCAAACCAACGAGCTGTTTGGTAAGTGAGGAAAGAATAAGTACTTGCATTTGTAACACTTAGAACATTAATATCATTCTGTGTTCCATTCAACTCGTAGTTAAACACACCAGCAGAAGTAACAAGAGTAAGAGTGGTTCGTAATGCTGACCAATTCCACGATTCTTCTACTTCACGTTTAGAATCATTAATAAATAAACCAATGAGTTGACTGTACTCAGTATCAGTGATTGCCTCAACTGGCCTTTCTCGTAAACGCTGTAGAACTTTGTTAACTGCTACTAAATAATTCATATATTTATACCATATTTTTGTTGAAAAGTCAAGAGTTATTTTCTTGCTACAATAGACTGCCCGAAGTACATACCAACTACTGCCATGATTGCATGAGGCAACCACTCAGGAGTAACCATCCCTTCTAAAGTTTTCCACTCAGTAACTGTATTAGTAAAATCTAAGAATAGAAACTTAAATCCAGAAGTAACTTCAACAGGCACCACTGTAGGGAGATCTAATAGAGGAGCAGTTAATATAAAAGCTGCCATCCCCATAAAAGAAACTACTAAGAATCTCCTGATCCACTGGGCATTAGGGTTCTGATAGGCACGAGCATTAGCTACACTATCCTCAGAGGCCGAGAATCGCTGTATGAGAGCTTTCTGCTGGTCAGCCTTATCAGACTGTGCCTGTGACCACATCTTCATTACAGCGCCTCCTAGGACGCTTAGAATCATTGTGATCATTTCCATTGGTAGTCCAAACATATACCCTCCTTTAAATTTCCCTAGGAAACTTTCTTCTTATGTACCAATACTTTACTAGAGGCAGTGTGTTTAGCGCCTGTCATAACTCTACCTGACGTATGCTTATGAGTCTTACCTTTGTATTCAGTACCATTCTTTAAATAATGCTTAACACCTTTCATACCTAGTACCCTCTCTTCTTAACTGTTTTCTTAACTGGCTTCTTTGCTGTCTTAGCAGCAGCCTTGAAATCTTTAGCAGTTGGTGCGCCTTTGTCACCTGCTTTCTTCATGGTCTTGCCACTCTTTCTTTTAGCGTGTATGTTTGAATATAAACCCATTGTAACCTCTTGTTAAATTGCTAGTGGTGTCTGTATACAGAACAGTACAGTAGTCTTATCTACCTGCTCTCTAACAGTTACATAGTTTAGCATAGGGTTTATTTGAAGATTAAACCCACCTATCTTAGATACTCCAAGTAGTTCCATCCTACACTCCTTAAGAGTTGAAAAGCTTTTCACTACTACGGGTATACTAGGCGCTCCGCTTGCTAGCATTACAGCTACAGCCATTGAGTAAACTACCATTTTACTTTATCAGACCAGTAAGCTGCACTGGTTTTACCCTTTGCAATGTTCTTAGCATGTCGTGATTTAAAAGATTTACGTTTAGCTTTCATTGCCTCAGACTCACCAGCTTTAGGCTTACCTGCTGTACTAGCTCCTTTCTCACCAAAGCGGATCATTCGATCTTTACCATCATCCTTGATAAGAACTACATGAGACTTCTTCCCTTTAGCAGAAGCTTTAGGTTTATTGTATCCTGCAAAAGTCTCACCTCTATACTGTATAGACATCTTAACCTCTCATCATAAACGCCAACCCTGTTACCAGAGCAGCTATTAATAATCGAACGAACCACTCATTGGCCCCACTAGACTTGACCACCACTGCTAACTTAACAGCATGATCATCGATAGCTTCACTATGTCTATTCAATCTATTATCTTGAGTAGAGTTGTGGTTTAATATTCCATCAATCTTTGTATCTATTTCAACAAGTTTAACCATTGCATCAGCTAACTTATCAATCTTAGTTTCTAACCTGTCAAACCTATCCTTAGATTCCATATTATTCTCTTATTCATTACTCAGAAACTACCCAAGGCATACCCACGGCAGATACAGGAGTCGCTAGCAAGGCAACACGCTCTGCCAAGGCAGTTTCAATGTCAGCTTTAGCGACCTTGCCGTGTACCCAATCAAGCACTGTGGCTTCACTTAATGAGTCGTATGCAGAGCTAGATGGGCTAGTTTCTTTGTCAAAAGATACAGTTCCAAAAGCGCCTTGTGAATGGTCGCCATCTACAGCATCAACGCCATAATGTACTGTTGTAACGTAATCGTCTGCTACGTCACGTTCTAGCTGGTTAACTTTCCAAGTGTATAAAATAGCCATTAGATTTCTTCCTGTGCTGCTAAGTGAGCTGTGTAAGCATCTTTGATTGATTGGGTAGTAGCATCAACAACAGCTTGAGCTGCTTCACGTTCTGCTACATCAGTAGTGATTAATGGGTTAGTAACTGTCTCAGTAGTCGCTTCACCATCCATATCGTAGGTGGTTAGATCAACTGTAGGCTCTACGGCTTCAATGAACTGCTTGGTCACTACTGACTCAAGTACATCGTCCATCTCCATAGTCTCTTCGTTATAGGTCTGCTCACCTGTAGCCTGCATTTCAGTTAACTCAGCTTGACCATCAGCTACTACATACTGAGCTAGTCGTGAGACTGCTGTTACATAGACAACAGACTGAGTATTGAATAAGTTAGTCGCTCGGTTGGTGTCAGTGTCTAAAGCTACACTAGCCATGTAAGTGTCAAACTTACCATCAGCTTTACGCATAGACCGCTCACGTTTCCATGAGGGCCACAATAGATCAATGTTAGCTTGTGTACGCTTAGACAATTGACTGTCACTTAAAGGCATATCACCTTGTGCTACAAAGATAGTCATAGTCGTACTCCAATAACACCAACATCGTTTAGGTTAGTAGGGGCTGTGTTGAAGGTTACAACATAAGCACCATCTACTTGGCTAGCCACATACTCATCACCAGAACCTTCTTTCTGTAAGGCTCCTGCATTGAACACATGGTTAGGCTTCCAACCAAGAGGCAGTGTAAAGGCAACTAATGTGCCGTTACCTACGAACCAGAACTGCTGCTCTTGGTACTTAACATTAGCCCTAACTGCTGCCAACTCTTCCCGTAGATTCAAGGAAGGTTTACTTATTAATACAGTCATAATTAGTCCTCGACCACTAGGCCATTAGATGCTGATATAGCTGAACCAACAGCCGTAGTTGTGTTATCTACTCGCTGTAGCCCTTGGAACACTGAGCGACCTGCTGATGTACCTACGTGTAGTAAGTTAGTATCAGAGTCGTGAGCTAAGGCTGTAACAGAGTCCGAAGTTCCATACAAGGTAGCCTGCGCATTCTCATTAAACAGTGGACGCTCTGCTTCGTAGATGTCTTTGATCTGCTGGGCTGATGGGGCTGTTGCTGAGATTCTTAGGAGTGCTAGTGTGCCTGCAAAAGCAGAGTGGTTGCCTATAAGACTACCTTTACTTACGCTAACATTGCCAGTGAAAGTAGTTATAGCTTCCTCCACTCCATTTATGTAAGTGTAAAGATTTCCTGCTCTACGGACAGCCGTTATGAGTACTGTAGTGCTTGCTGGGTATGTGACACCTACAGGTACATTCCCTATAACACCTAAGTACCTTATACCTGATGAATATGTGCCAATACAGAATCCTTCGGAGGTTTCACTGCTAGTAGATGTTGAATCACGATTAAGCCATATATGCCTCGTGTCTACTGTTGGGGTTGGATCATTAATCCAATACATAATTGAGAAGTCACCCGTACCGAACTGCATATCTGCATTATAAGGCTGCTCAAGATAGTTACTTGCACTAAACCCTGAGTAACCCACAAGATCAGCGCCAGTTGCTACGGCTGTCTTGGTGATTGTTCCGTGTACAGCTAGGCCGTTGGCGTTCACTGAGCGGTCTGTGTCTGCTGGTAGGAGTGATGGGTTATATATATATAGATCGTCAGAAGTGCTGATGTCCTGCACCTGAAATGATCTGGTTCCGCTTTGAGTGCCTAGTACTTCATGCCATACCCAAGAAGATGTCAGTGTTATATTAATAGCGCCAGATGTCTGAGTTATCGAAACATTACCAGACCCCTTGAACCAAGCCCCTCTAACCTTTTGTGCATTCTGAACCTGTCCAACGCCTGTAAAGAAATAGCCCCCACTCCCTGTTGAGGCCATACGAACGGCGGAAGTGCCACCATCTGGGTCAGACTCACTTGAAGATGTTACCGAAGCACCTCCGTAGAAATACCAGCCGCTCGTAAAGGCTTTATTAGCTGCACTAAGTAGGTCATCACCCTCAGTCACATTGGTCGCATCAGTATCACTCAATGCTGCGAGTTTGATGTCACCTGTCATGTAGCCTGTGTTGTAGTCTGAAGTTATGTAGGCTACTGAGCCTGACGAGGGGGTTGTCAGGTTTTCGTCTATTACGTTAAGCCCAATTCCCGTACTGATTACATTGTTAATTCTATGTACTGGATTGTAGGCTAACAGTAAGAGATTACTGCTAACAGACCTATTTGTGGATGCGCTGTAGAATATATTTGACGTCCCTTGCAGGTAGCCTGCGCCTTCCGCAATATCTACCGCTGGTATCTGATTCGCATGGTAGAATATTGCACCTGAAGATGGCCCAGTGACATATTCCACATTATTATCGGCAGTAAAACCAACGTAAGATACTACTTTGTCCGATGAATGTGTTATATCAACCACACTCCCATCATCTTTAATCACACTCACACCACCATCGGTAGCCACTGCAATCGTTGGAATCGGTAGGCCAGTTGCGGAGTCTATAGGTGCGTTGGGTAGCACTGTCATTGCTATATCGTTGACTACTGAGTTTACAATAGCATATCCGTCCCCACTTGCATTTATTGTTGGTGTGACACTTCTATTTAAAAGCTGCCTTCCGCTTGTAAGTCTATAGACAGAGTTGAACATAAGTCGCATATCATCAGCAACCAGACTAAATATCACTCCACCTCCGACAGTAACACCATTTCCCACAACAAGATTAGCATTCTCCATAGACAGGGCTGTAATATCTCCACCAGCGCCACCAGTAGCCCAACCTATAGAGCCAGACGAATTAAACACCATCCACATAGGCATACTAGGGTCATCACCATCGTAGATAGTAACCTTAGCTGCTTCTGCAACAATCACTGCCACTGCTGGGAACTCTTTACGAGAGCCACGAGTGCTAGTGTTCAATGCTTCGTTGTACCAGCTAGTGCCTTGTGTACGCTTACGCCATGCGCCTCCATCAGAGTCCTTAGAAGTGTCGTATACGAATACGTCTACTGCTGTGACTGACTTGGATTCTGCGATAGCTGTTAGGTCGAATGCTGTAGCAGTTACAGTGCCAGTTACGTCTAAGGCTGTAGCTGGTGCCGAGTTACCAATGCCCAAGGATTCAGCACTAGCATCCCAGAAGAACTTAGCTGTAGTTCCCGTATCCTCCATAAAACTAATATCGCCAT
>Ga0208814_1000271_pt1 | contig 34971 bp, 23 predicted proteins | sample MalvirAntarct_55_FD_184253 | JGI IMG/M metagenome (GOLD analysis project Ga0208814, IMG submission 184253) | Marine viral communities from the Global Malaspina Expedition - Malaspina viral metaG Antarct_55 (SPAdes) (version 2) | ecosystem: Environmental > Aquatic > Marine > Oceanic | place... | reverse complement strand
AATGTCTTTAGTTGTTAAAGCACCTAAAGTTTGCAACATACCTAATTCAGGTAATTGATTGTTGTATGTAATGCTTTGCCCTTTTTGAAATACAGAGCGTTTTTCTTTTACTTCATTAGATATTTTTCCTTCTTTAAACAACAAATGGTTGTCGCCTTGTACATTTGTAATATGATTTAAATCGCTAGACGTAATACCTTGTGTTTTTACATTAAAAAGACCACGTGCAAATTCGTTAGTAAACACTTTTTGTCCTTCTTTATTTATTTTTGGGCTTGCGTTTACACCATGTACACCTAAATACATAAGCAAAGCTATTCTTCTGTTGTCTACTGCACTATTACCAGTAAAGTTTAACACATGCTTTAATTTATCTTTCATGTCTTGCATGTCTGATGTAAAGTTGCTTTTCTTTTCGTCGTTTACATTAGCAAAATAATCGTTAACTTGTTTTGTTACTTCTGTTTGTGCATACGGTATTATAGATTTAGAACTATCTTTAGTTCCCCAACCTGTTTTTAATAAATCGTTTATAGATAAGAATTGACGTAAATTAAATGGTAAAGCCGCAAAATCTTTTCTAAACATTTCTACATGTTCTGTAAATTCTAATTGTTGTTGAAGTTTAATAGAGTTAAGACTTATATCAATAAGGTCGTTTTGTTTTATTTGACCATTATCACCGTAATAAAAAATTTCTTTTTTGTTTATTTTCAAAACACCATCAACACCAACCCATTTGTTGTTGTCAAACTTAATATCTTCTTGTAGTTCTGCAATTATTTGAGCTGCACCAACAGATGAAAACTCTATTAATTCCATGTCAGAAAACGTTTCTAAGTCTTGGTCTTTAAAACCTAAAGATTCGATATTTAGAATTAATTTTTTAAGCCTGTCCTTTATATCGTAGTTAGCATGATTTAAAACTCTAGCTAAATTAATTGCTGCTACTGTTTTTTCTATCAACTCTGCGTTTGATGCTAACCCATTAGAATTATCAGTAAAAAAAGAACGAGATACAAACGATTCATCTTTTTCTTCTATTTCCACTCCTAATATACCTTCTGAATCTTTAATTGTTTCAAAATCGTATGTACCAACTAAACCGTCAAAATAACCATTATTTAATGTAGAAGTTTCTTCTATAGATTTATCTATAATTTTTTTACTTAACTCTACATTGCGTTTAAAAAACGGATTGTTTTCTGCGACATTTTCTTTAACACCTTCTTGGTTATTTAATGCTTCTATAGCGTCTTGATGTTGTACTAATGCAGATATAGGGTTAACTGTTATTTTTTTGTCCATGCTTACAAACTGACTTAAACTTAATACGTCATCACCTATGTTTTTTAACACATAGTACATAAGTGTTGCAACAGCATCTACTTCATCGCCTGTCGAGCTTGGTACTTTGTTTAAATCAAAATCTAAATAACCGTTTTTATTAAAGATTCTATTAACAACATCTTCTCTTTTTTCTTTTTCTTCTTGTAAAAAATCAAAAGCGTTGTCAAATTCTGTATTTAGTTGTGCTTGTGTTAATCCTTTAAAAGCTTTCCAATTTACTTTTAATAAAAACTTAGATATTTCTTCAGGCTTAACACCAAATTTCATCATCATAGTAAACATAGAAGCTGTTTCTTTTATGAACTGAAAGTTTTCTCTGTTGTTGTTTTTACCATCATCTAGAACTAAGTTTAAATACTTTGTCACTTCATAGAAAGTACCATTACCATCTACATCAATTTTGTTGTCAATGTTTTGTAACAACCTACCATCGTTGGTTGTAAATTGTATTGGCATTTCTTTATAAAACATTTCAGGACTACCTTCTGATATGTAGTTATATACTAAGTTGCTACTAGCTATTATACCAATCATTGGTACGTTACCTTTAGATGTTTCATAAACATTTTTAGTACCCAACAGGTTTAAGTCATTATCTATATCGGTAGGACCATTTTCATTACCATATAATGCTTTGTTTGTATTTTTTGTAACTGATTCAAACTCAATTACTTTAGCTAACATACTAACAATTTCAGGTTGCGAGTACAAGTCTATTGTTGCTTGTACAACTTTATTTTTTGCAACTTGCATTTCTGTAAGTTTATCGCCTGTTTCTAACATATTAATATGCAGCATATCACCATCTAAATCAGACCCAATAATGTGCGACATATTAGAATTTATAGCTATTGTGTTTCCAGGTCTTGAAGATATTTTAGAAACTTTAAGAACTACAGTAGAACCTGCAGATGAAGCAGGTATACGAGTTGCTAAGAATAATACTTCTTTTCCTGCTTTTAAATCTTTATTAGTAACACCAAGCATCTTTGCCATGTGTTGGGATATTGCAGCCTCAGCATGCATAACACCGTCTTTTGTAACTCTAACAGGCTTTAATGAATCATCTGTAGACATTAACCTTCCATTATCATCTAGAGTAAAACCTTGTATAATATCTGATTCCTGTAAAGATAAAGTACCTTTAGTTCTTAGCTTAGTAGATAGCTTAGTCATTTTAGAGTTAGCTAAGTTTGTCAGCGTTTCTCTTATTGCAGGTAAGGATGTCTTACCCTCTGAAAGCATTACTCTATCTATAGGCTTCATAGAATCACTGTCTATGTCTTGTTGTGCTAATTCATCAAAAGTCAACTCAGCCAACTCTTGTTCGTATTGTAATTCTAACGCATCAGTGTATGCTTGCATAACTGCACGAGAACCTTCTACTAAAGAAGGTTGCACGCTATCAGCAAACACATTGATGTTAGACATACCTTGTTTTGCAACTGTTGCTGTTACTGAGTCTTTATCTAATTCGTTTTGTATACCAAAGAATTTACCATCAAAACCTCTTAAATTATTAGATTCATCTAATGACCAAGAGTCAAGTTTTTCGTTTACATTAAAATCTTCGCTGTTTAACTCTTGTAAAGTGTATTTGTTTATACCCCCAATGTTAAACTTTTTTGCACCAGAATCTGCATATGCTATAACCCTGTGGTCAGACAATTTATTATCTGCAAAGAATTGTTCTCGTTTCTTTAAGTTGTTATACACACCTTTTAGTGGTCCTGTAACTTTACTATTAAGAACTATAGTATGACCTTTCATGTAGAACTGGTTAGACTTTTGTCCTGTCAATCCAGCTATAGATTTGTTATCTATGTTTCTTCCAAAGCCAACTAATTTAAAAGAACCTTTAACATCTGCTAGACCACCATGTGCGTTTTCTAAACGTATAGCTTCTTCTTCTGTAATGTAAGATGCAGAATCAGCTAAAGCAGGCGTAAGCTCAACTTCTCTAAGTCCGCTAGAGTCTAATATTTGTACTTTATTAACATCATTTACAGACAATAAATCTTGGTCTTCAAATATTAAAGTTTCTACTCTATTGTTTGCATACACAGAGTTGTGTGGTGCAATAAATCCAGTAGAGCGCTTAGTCTTCATACCAAAACTTTGCTCTTCTTCTATATTAGAATTTAAGTCTTGTAAGTAATACTTATTAATTGTATAGTTTATTGACGCAATAACATCTTCAGGTTTCATGTCTAATTCTTCCATCATCTTAAAATGTGTTTCAATTTTAAGAATGTCGTATACTTTACCGTCTATAGTTTGTTGAAATGCTAAGTCTTCTAATAAGTTTAACTCACCTTTAGACTTAGAAGCTGTTTTGCTATAATCCTTTAAAGGGTATTTCTTATGAATAAAGTCTATCGTATCTTGATTAGCTACATCAAACAAACTAAAGTCGCTATCGCTATTGTGATTGTCTACTATAAACTTAGTTTTAGCATTATGGTATTTTCTTAATTTTTTAAGTTCTGCTTGTAAGTTTTTTGTATTAGATTTTATGTAATCTTTTTTAAGTTTATTTTCTTTATCAATTTTTTGTTTTTCTGTTAACCCACTAAAAAAATCTTGTTGTTGCATTTCAGATTCAAGCAAATCAAAATCAAGTTCTTGGTCTGCTTTAATTAATTTAGCAGCAGCATAATATCTTCTTGACTTGTCAGAGTAATCACGAACAACTTGTGCATACATAGTAGAGTTAGCGTCAAGAGCTCTATTAATTTCTTTTAAGTCTCCTTTTGTAATTTCCTCACTACTAATGTTTTGCCTGTCTTGTGAAGTATCTCTATGACCTACTAAAGTTTTATATAGTAAATCATATTTTCTACCAAGCATAGCCATTGCATATGGATTAGTATTGTTTTCGTATGTAAACAATTCTTCAAAAGACTCTGGGTTCATTGCAGCAAAATCACGCAAAGACTCTGCATTGTATTCTAATGCGTACTTTCTTGCTGTAAGATTTAAGTTTTTACCTTCTGGAGTAACAACAGAAGCCATATAACTGTCTGAGTTTTCTGCTACAAATGCAGCAGTAATAGCTTTTAAAATGTTGTTTTGTGTTCTATCAGCCTGCACTTGCATGCTGTTTACAATCTTATTTTCATTGTTTTCATACGCATAAAGATTAAAAGAACCTTTATCACGTTTAATATACGTTTCAGATAATACAGCTTTATAAGTGTCACCGTCCTTTACAACATTATATATGCGAGTTTCATTTCCTTTTCTTTGAAATTGGTGTACAGTCTTAATGTCTGTAATTTGTGTTTTACCATTAGGGGTAAATTCATCTACAAATCGAACCTGCGTTTCTAATTCAGACGGAAATTGCTCTCTGTTATCTATAGCATTTTGTATGTTTTCTGCAAACTCTTTTTCTGCTAAATCTTTATCTATTTTACTTATTTGATAGTTTTTGTTTTTAGTAACAACTACATTATTAAACACAGACTTAAATAAATCATTGTAAGCCCTTTCTTTCAAACCTTTAGAAGTAACTCTATTGCCAAGTTCTTGTTTGTCTGAAACATCTACAGACACACTATTAAAATACAATTCCCGTATTTTGTCTTTGCTAAAATAATCTTTTAAAGTAACCTCTTTGTTGGATACTTCGTCTAGTATTCTATAATTATTTAAATCTTCTTCTGTTATTTTAAACCTAACTCCACTTTCGTTAACTCCTGGCGGTAAAAAATATTTGTTTATTAGATTAACTAAATCCTTGTCTTCGTATCCAATATAATTAAATACTGCTAAATCTTGCATGTACTCTATGCGTTTATGAAAGTTTTTAGCTAATTCAAGGTTTCTACCTTGTAAAATATATTTTTTATTATTAATGTACTTAATGTGCTGATTGTCTCTAAACTGTATACCATTTAAAAACCCAAGAGTTAATCTTTCGTTATCTTTATTTAAATAGTCAGAACTTCTTGAAGCAACCCCATAAACTAAATCCATAACTTTAGACGCGCTCTGTATATCTATTTCATTAGATAAGCCATCATTAGTCATTACAAGAGCTTTCTCTGTAGTCATAGAGTTAATCTCATTATACAAACCTCGTAGTACGCTACCAAAAGCCTCTGATGATTCTAATAAAGTAAGTTTTTTACCTTCGCTATCTTTTCTACCAACTAATTCGTATTGAGTGATAAGAGTATTAAAGAAACTTGCAAGTGCTTTATCTTGCTCATCTAAATTAGGGCTATCTTTTAATTTAACTAAACTATAAGCTTTTTCAATAAAAGCATCTTGAGTTTTTAAACCTTGTATAATATCTCTTACATAACCAAGAAGCCTATCTTTAGATATAACGTCTTTAGTTTTTTGTGACTCTAATTGTACATGAAATTTAATAGCAGCATATAATCTTTCAGATATTTGTCTAGGGTTTTCATCTAACAATAAAGCAAACACTTCATCTGCATTTACTTCTTTTAAATTACCCTCTTCATCATACGCAACTATATCTTCGTTAACAAACTGTTTTTCAGCCTTTTCAATAAACTCAGTCATTTCTGATTGAGCTAATACATTACCAAGCTTAGTAGCCATTTGCTGTGTTAAACCTGTTAGGTGTTGTGTACGTATAACAGACTTAATAGAGTCAGACTGTATTGCTATAGAAGCCTTAGTCTCTCTATATTTTTTAGAGCCTGGTTCATACTCTGAAAGCATTTCAGAAGCTAACTCTACGTAAGCCTCATTTACACTTTCATCTAGTTTTAGTTTCTCTGCAATGTAATCAGATAATTGCTCTACGTTAAAATCATCTTTTTTAGACTCAGCTATTAAAAAGTTTAATTCTTCTTCAACAAACTTTTTAGCTCTTTCGTGTGCAAAATTACCTTCTTGATTAAGTATGTATTTAGCTTCTTCTAAGGCTTGTTTTTTCTTTAACCTTTTCTTTTCTAAACCTTTTTGAGTGGATATAAAGTTACCATATCTTGGTTCTTTTTCAGAAATGATTTCTCTTATCTTAGAAAGACGTTCTTCTAGAGTTTGACCATCTTCCTTAGTGTTGTCGTATAAGCCTTCAGAAACAGCTTCAAATGCCGTCTTAGCATCTTCTTCCGTAACAGAGTCTTTAATTTTATTCTTCCAAGATTTTAATAAAGTATTGTATTCTTGTTTACCTTGACCTTCTACAAATAAATCTTGATTAACTGAACCGTACAAACCACCTAACTTTGTAAGTGCTTCGTCTTGTATATGCACTTGTGCAGAATCTTTTATCTCTTTAAAGCCAGCAGCTTTAAGAGCATCTAATGATAGATTGTAAAACTCTTGACGTAGTTCGTCGTTTATAGCACGACCTTGATTTTGCGCGTATTCTTCTACAGAAGTAAATATTTCAAACAAAGATGCTTGTCCACTCTCTGTTTGTTTTTTCTTTAAAAACTCTAACGCATCTTCTTGCGTTATTTGTGTTTTCTTTATTTTACCACCTAAAGCATACAATATGTTTTCTTGATACTCTAGCTTAGTCTTTTTGTAAATAGGCTGACCGACGATAGCTTTCATCATGTCTCCTACCTCTTTTAAATGACCGTAAAGAGTTCTGAATATGTGAAAGTTTTCGTGGAATATTGCTTCTTCCTCGCTGTCCGCAGGAGCATCAGCATTAATAAATATACCTAAACCTTGCGCTACACCAGCATACTCATCACCACGTTCAAAGATTTCCTCAAAGAAGTGTGCAGAGATAAGACCATCAGCTGACTTACGTGCATACATACTTGCTAAAGCTCTGTTAGAACCTGCACCTAAAAAATACGCTCGTCTTATTCTACGCTTGTGTAAAGCAGCGTCTACTTTGTCTAGTATCTTAACTGCATTCTCCTTATTGACGAATGCTTTAACTATTGTTTTAGCAACATTTAAAGCAAGTTTAGTAGAAGCCTTAAGGTTACCTAACGATAAATAATTAGGCGACTTGTCATCTTTAGATTCACTATCATCTACCTTGTCTTGTACCTTATCATCTGTAGATTCTGTCTCACCTTTCTTTTCTTTTTCTTCCTTTTCTTTTTCAGCCTTCTCCTTTGCTTCTGTTTCTTTCTTAGCCTTTTCTTCTTCTTGCTTCTTAAGCTTTGCTTCTCTTTTTTCTTTTGCTTTCTTTTCTATTTCAGACATCGTTGTATCACCATCGCTTGTCTTCATATCAGCAACACCATCTTTACCTACTGTTATTGTAGATGTAGTGTTTTCTTTTTCGTTGTATTTGTTATATACATATACACCATCTTTAGTTTTAGCTCCGTTAAGACTAAACCCTTTGAACTTTCTACCAGCTTTCTTTTTAGCTGATTCGTTAGCTCTTTGGAATTCTTGTGTATTTTTTGTTGTTTTATAAAAGTCTTTAGATGTATCGTCTTTTGCTATCGTGTCTTGTTCTTCTTGTGTAAGTTCCTCACCTCTAAGCTCTTTAGCTACAATTTCTTTTATTTGTTTACCTGTAGTTTTCTTAAACTCTTCATTCTTAACACGTACTTCATTCTCGCTATAGATTTCTTCTATGCGTTCTTCTGTAGCACTTACTAAGTCTTCTTGTGTTTTTAAAGATACTTTAGCTAGTTTGTCTAGTGCAGCAATCTCAGCTTTTTTACGCTTTGGCTTCATTGCACTATCTTCCATTATAGCTGCCTTCTTAGCTTCTATAAGTTCTCTTTGGTTTTCTAGCTCTTTCTTAGCGGTTTGGTTCAACCAAGAATTAGCAACAAGCTCTGTTTTAGCCATGTTGTCTAAGTTCTGTGTAGGCTTATCACCTAACGCAGTTGACACTTCATCTAATGTGTTTTTATATATTTGGTGTTGTTCTTCTGATATTGTACCTGCTTGTAGCTTTGTTTCAAAAAACTCCATGATAACTTGTTCGTCACCTTGTTTTACAGCATTCATAATCATTGTACGTGCAGCTTTATCTCTACCTGCAATAGTAGCTTGCTCTGCGTCTAGTGTATCAATAACTATTTCCTCTTTAACTGTACCGTCTTTTTGTTTTACTTTTACTTTTCTCTTAACATTATACGTACCTTTCTCTAGGTCTTCATTAAATATCTCTAGCATTTCATGAGATTCATTTCTCTCATCTATTGCTTTCTGCAACTTAACTCTATTTTCTGTTGCTGTTTTAATTGTATTGCTTGCACCAGACATTAATAAACTTGTAGCAAACGACAATACTCTTGTAGGTCTTTGCTCATCAGCTAAGAAAAAGTCTAAGTAGTCAGGAAACTCTTCACCTTTCTGTTCTGCAATACGTCTCTGTACAGACCAATCTTGAAACACCTCTTGGAATTGTTCTACTACACCATCAGTTACACCATTAGCTGCACCCATTCCTATAGCTTTGAATGAACGCTGTAATACATCTCTCATTCCTGGTGCTTTTAAAGCCTTTACACCAGACTTTGTAGCTGCTTTACCTGCTACGCCTGCAACTGCTTTTGCAGTGCTTGTACCAGCAAATTTAGCACCTAGCTTTTCAGCTTGCGCCATTACACCTTTACCAATACCCATCTGCCCCATAAACAAACCGTACTGTACTATATCTGCTCCCATAGAAGCAAGGTTATCTCTGTATACTAAGTTAGCCGCATTCTGTGCTTCAGCTTCTGTTAGACCTTGTCTTACACCTTCGTTTAGTGTTTGACCTGCTAATGCTGCACCTTCTATAAGGTTAGCTGTTGCCCCAGCAGATACAGTAGCTATACCTGTTTTAATTAATCCACTAGCTGCTAATGCTGAATTGTATTTTGTTGAACCAATAGAGGCTGCACCTTTAGCTATTGCTTTAGATGCTTTAGCAAACTTAGCACCCTTAGTTGCCATAGATGCAACCTTTGCTGCACCTGAAGCAGGAACCATTAATGATAAAGCAAATGGTAGCATACGAGCCACACCTGTAGCCCAAAACTCAGGCTCTGCTAAATCATCCCATGTTACATCTTCTAAGTCTGTTAAACCAGGAACATCATCACCGTACGATTGTAAGTAATCAGCAAAATTATGTAATGAATCTGATATTGGTTTAGATGTGTCTGTACCATACACTTCTTTAGATATTTCAGAAGAACTACTACCTCCCATGTAATCAGCTATGTCTCCAAAGCTGTCTACCATATCACCTAAACCAACGACAAAGGATTTACCAGCCATTTCAAATATACCCATATCCTCATCTATCTGACTTTGAGGTAGTTGGGATTGTTGAGATGTTTGAAACATTTGCGTTGCATCTTGCATGCCAGATTGTTTGTCCGACTGTAAAAAGTTAGTTGGTTGTACGCTAACATTTTCTGAAGATGGTGGGCTATTATAATTGCTATCTAATGAATCATCGTATTTAAATAAATCATCTTTAGGTAGGTCTACTTTATTAAACTCTGGTGATAGGTTATTTTCTTCCATAATTATTGTTGTGCTTTTTGCATTTTTTCTCTTAATTCATCCACTTGTTGTAAGTAACTAGATGCTGCTTTAGAATCTACACCATTAGTAGTAAGCATATTGTAATACAAATCGTAAAACTTTTTGTTATCTCCCACCATAAGTGCTTCATTCAATTCAGGGAAATCATTAGGATTAAATCTATTTACTAAACCATTAATACCTTGATTTATATCTCCCTCAACAGCAGCTAAAGATAATAAAATACTTTTAGCATTGTCGTTCTTCTTTGTACCAAGACCCATAACATCCATCGCCCTATTAATTTTGTCATTATAATTAGGCAATTGTAGTTGTAATTCTTGTACACTTGAATTCATTCCTATGTTTTTAATAGGCTCAGGACGTTGTTGTTCAAACGTTGCTTCAGCAGTATATTTAGCTAACGCACCATCTTCTCCTTTTAGCTTAGAATATGTAGTCATAACCTTTGCGTCATTTGGATTTATCTCATTATAATAGTATGAGTTAAACCATAATACATCATCGCTTTCATATTCTTGTATAAGCGTATGTTCTGCATTTTTAGGTTCTCCTTCCATGTCTTCTGATTTGACAAGTTTAAACGTACCGTCTGGTTGTTTAACTTTGTAACCCATAAACACAGCACCAGGTCTAAGGTCTCCCATATCATCACCTGCCATTATAGACTCACCGTCTTCACTGAACCAAGAACCAATTGCCTGAACATCAGGTATATACGATTCTAAATCAGTTACTTTATCTTTACCTAAACTAGCTTTTGCAAGTAATAATTCATCTCCTACAAACCCTCTATGACCTATAACTTCAGAATTTTCAGGGCTAACTCCATATTCAAACCCACCCATATCATAATCTCTAAGAGCTGTCTTGTATTCTTGTGAGTCTTTATTTATCATAGACGTGCTAATAGGTCTCATACGTCTGTGTTGTTGTTGTATTCTACCTGCAACAGATTTGTTTACATTGCTTTGTTGCATAATAGGTTGCATTGCTTGCATTGGATTACCTCCACCTACATATTGCGCTGCGTATCTTTCTATTGTTTCACGTGGTATGTTTTCAGCTTCGCCTGGAGATAGGTCAAACTCATTCATGTAGTTTTGTCTAAACTTCATAAAGTTATCACCTTCATTTAAATACCTGTCAGCCAATGTGTTACCTTGCGTTTTATCACCAGGCGTATCCCATTGTATAAGCTGTCTATGTTTAAATGTATCTAAACTACCATTCATGTAAGCATCAAACTCTCTTCTTACTTGATTAGGAACAAGATGTGCATTTTTACCGTCATCACCTTCTAGTTGTTCATAAAAAGCCTGTACTTGTTTTGTGTTTCCTTGGATTCTTTTTGCGTCTTCTGAAAATGCTATATTATTATAAAAATTCTGCATAGTTTTTCTACCACCAGAATTCATAAATTTTACAGGGTCATTTCCAGATTTCTCTAATTCTGCTAAAAACGTGTCTTTTTCTTGGTCATACATAGCTTGCACTCTTTCTTTGTCTTCGTTGCGTATAGCAACTTGACTAGCCATACCTTGTATGTGTTGTGCCCAATCATCTAACTGTTGTTGAGATTGATTGTGTTCTGCTTGCATTTGTTGTTGTGCTTGCTTTAGTTGTAAAGCTTGTCCTAGTTCTGCTTGTGCTCTATCTCTACGAGCACCTGAACCAACCCAACCATTTAATGCACTATTAACTTTAGAGTAATCCATTATACGTTTGTTTTCTTTTGATTTGCAACTTGGTTTTTATCAACCTGTTTTTGATTAGTAGGGTTTGTATTTGCAGTTTCCACTGATTTATTAAAACCACTTGTATCGGCATTTTGACCTTTTGATAGTTGGTCTAAAAGTGCTTGTGTTTTTTCTCTATTAGGATTCATGTAATAAGAAACATCGCTTATAGCATCTGATAACAAGTTACTTCCCACTCCTGATAGTATTTGTCTATTGTTACTTAACGTTGCTTGTCTCATTTGCTCTACATTCATATCTCTACTTAGCTTCATAGAACCAACAGAAGAAGCTAGTTGATTGTATTGTCCTATGTTTTGTCTGTGCAATGCAGCATCTTGTGCAGCAAGCTGATTAAGGCCTTGTATTCGATTTGCATCTACTGTACCTTGATTAGCCAAGAACATACCTCTTTGTCCACCAGAAGCTCTTAAAACGTTCTTCATAGCCCCTGCATAAGCGTCGTTAAGGTTTTGCATTGCTGCACCTTTTTCTTTTGCAGTTAATCCTGATTCTGCTAATGCTTTTTGTTTATGTAAAGCTTCTGTTACTAAAGGTGATATTTCAGGTGTTTCAACGTCTGGCGCTCTTAAAGCCTGTGACAAAGATAGTATACCTGCAGCAGCTTTTAAACCTGTTAAAGCTTTTTCTGCTCCACTAATTTTAGCTTCATTATTGCTTGTGGGTTTAGTGTTTTTTTGTTCTTCCTGAAAATCTTCTAAAGTGCCGTCAGGATTATTTTTTTTCCATTCGTCAAATATAGTTGTTATTTCTTCTTCATCTTCATCAACTTCACCAAAATCTATAGCTTCCAAACCAGAAACTCCTTCGTCCATAGATTTTTTTTCTACAGCCATTTCCGCTTCCTTATCAGCTAATGATAATAATGTTTCTGCTTTAGCGTCAGTATCACCACGTTTAGCAGCTTCATTTTGTGCATTAGCTAAATCTACAGCTACTGCATCTAATCCTCGTTCTGCAACATCATTTGCTAAATCTTTATTGCCTTTTTCTATTAATTGTTGTATTGTAGCTTTGTTGTCAGATAGTACTCCTTCGTTATCTAAATTTTTATCTAAATGTTCTTGACTTTTTATTTCATAATCTATAGCATCATTACCTTCTAAATTATGTATTTTATTTGCGTCAACGATAAAAACCCGATAATCTGATGACAAATCATCTATCATATTTTCATATGTCGAATCGTCTATACCTCCACCAGTAAGAGTCTCTACTTTATCTTTGTATTCATCTGAACCAATTAAATCAGTATAAGATTTTAATCTTTGTCTAAGTTGTTGTCTTCCACTAGGAGTATTGACATCAATATCTTTACTAAGAGAATTTATAACTTGCCGCCGCATAACTGCATTAGCTGCATCATCATCTACTCTAATATCACCTTGCGACATGCCTAAAGCATTTTTTGCAAGTTCAAGTATACCTGGTTTACCTAATTTACTCCATTGAATTCTTTGCTCTTCAGCAATGTTTTCTATTAATGTATTATCTTCATCTGTTAATTCTACTGCCCCAGCAACTGCTCTTCTTTTTAGATAATCTAAATTATCTTTGTTTTTAATATTAGAAACCTTTTCTGACCTTTCTTTTTGTTTTATTGCATTTTCTGCTGCTTTTTGTAACTTTTTTTTATCTGCCTCATTATTAACTTTATCTACTGCGTCAAGTATAGCTTGTTCAGGATTGTCAGAGTTTGCCCAGTCCACAAACTTGTCAACTGCAGCGTTGATGTTTTCATCAGAATATGTGTCGCCATCTTCCTCAGTAGTTGGCTGTTCAATAGTTTCAGACCAACCAGCAACTTGAGGGGTATATGTAAAGAATTCTGGACTACCTCCAAAGTTAGCCATACTGTCTGTGGTAACAGAGCCGTCCTCATTTTGCCATCCTGGATTCTGTTCAGCAGCGTCACTTCCTGCTTCGTATATAACTTTATCCCCAGCCTTACCTACACTTGAAGGTGCTGCTATAGAGTTGTATATCTGACCTGGTTTACCGCCTTTCTTTTTGAAATTCTCAGTAAAGTAACCTTCAACAACATCTAATTGCTCAAGAGTAGTCATAGCCTCTAAGTCTGAAGACTTATAGAAAGTACCATTTACAGTTTTACCACCCTTACCTTTGTCAGTTCCAGTCCCAACGAACTGTATTAAACCAACAGCACTACCTCCAGCTAGGTTCTTCTGAGCAGGAGAATAACTACCAGCAGTTTCTTTTTCAATAGCATGAAGTATCTCGTCAGGGCTAACACCCATAGATTCAGCTATACTATTAATCTTATCGTTAACCCCTTCCTCTTTCAAGAATGCAGCTCTGTTTTTTGCTTTCTGTGACTTTGTAAGGTTTGTCCCTTTAACTATAGCTTTATTACTCATATCTATTTATGTTTCCAAGTTGTCATTTCATTTTGAACTGCTTTACCAGCTTCTTGATACTTACCACCTGTAAGTAATCCTTGTAGCTTACCCATAAATGGTTTATCAAACACTCCTTCGCCCCCTGTTAGCTCCATTCCTGTATCTTGACCATTCTTATTAACAACCTTTAAAGGGTTGCTAGAATGGCTGTATTGACCTTGTGTCATACCACCTGTTTGAAAATTTTGTGCAAATCTCATTTTGTCTGCACTTATACCTGCACCAGCCATTTCTAACATGTCTTGTGTAACAGGTACGCTTCTATCTCTTTGCACAAAATTTTCTAAACGTACTGAATCAGATTCTATAAAAGGTTTAGTATTAGTTTGTGTTTTATCCATATATGGGTTATCAAACTCTTTTAAGAAATCAAACTTAAATGAATCAGACGCAATTTTTTGCTTAAAATTTTCTTCTTCAATGTAATCTAAAAGCTTACCGTCTGTTTGTAGTCTATGACGTTTCATTTTTTCTTCAAAACTTAATACAGACTTTTCTTTTACAACACCACCATCTTGATACCCAGCAAATTCTTCTTGGTCTTTCATAAACATGTTGTACCCTTCTGCTTGCTCTTTCTTTTGCTCTGCTTTTTTTTCTTCTTTTTTAAACTTTTTCTTTTGCATAAGCCCAACTCCTAAACCAACAACACCACCAACTAAAGCACCAACAGGCCCTGCAGCTGCACCCATAGACGCAAATTTTACTGCTGAACCTGCTACATCTGCGTTACCATAACCAGGGTCTTTATCAAAAGCTGATATAGCAGCACCTGCTAAACCTAAACCTGCTCCTAATTGTGCAGTAGTGTTTTCTTTTTTTAATGCGTCGTCATCTGCTTTAGCTTCTGGTGATGCCTTAGCATACTCTTCTTTAGAAAGTCTTCCTCCGCTACGATATTTTTTAGTGTAACCACCACCGTAGTAAATTTTGTTAGCTAGCTTTTGTTCTTGTTCAAACGATAAATCTTTTATCATGTCGTTGTTCTATTATGTATTAAAGCACCAAATAACTCAATTTCACTTTCGTCTGTAGTATGTGCTGTTATAATTAAATACTGACCTCTTGCTTTTGCATTCCCACTTTTTGATGTTATAGGTATAATGTGTTTACCTAACAACATTCTTTCACCTGTTCCTTCATTTGAAAATGTATTTGCACTTATTGAATCTTGGAATGTAAAGTTAGTAAATCTTTGTGTATTAAGATTTCCTGATAAATACATCACTAATTTGTCGAACTTTTTAGATGTAAATACATTTTCATTACACACAAACTTTATAGACATACCTATGCTAAAATTTTGAGCATAATAAGATTTAAAGCTAACGTTTATATTCTCTCTATATATTGTATTAGAAGTTAGTGAGTTTTCTGCAAGAGCGCTTCTTCCTACTGTTAATAAATCTCCTGGAATGTTAAATGCTAACTGTACTGCTTGATGTTTTTTTGACACCATAACATCGTTTAACTCACTGTAAATTAAATGCGTTGGTTCTAAAGCTCGTTGTGGCATTACGCAGATTCCAACTTCGTCGAAAATTTTATTATGATAAAGACAGATTCCACCAACTGCAAAGTCTAAAGGTTTATCGCCTATTGGAAAATTCTTAAGTGCGTTAAATATATTAGAATTTTGCGTAGTCAAGCCTAAATCTTGTACAGCTAAACCTTGACCAAAATTTAATTTACAAAATGACAACATGTTTCTATCAAACCAATATGCTGCCGTATCAGTGACTATGCTGTTATTAAAATGTTGACTACCATATTGTGTGCTTATGTAATCACTTCTTTGAATTATTTGCCCTGTTCCTGTAACTATTGTTACAGCTGCTGCATCAGCGTTATCTACTACAACTCTAGGGTTAATTGATAGCTTACTCACCCCTGTTGATTGTATTGCAAACAGTTCATTTCTTAAATTAAATAAATTGTATATAGGGCCTTTGGTGTTATCAAGTTCGTGAATTTCATTTGCATCCCACGTAGTAAAAGCATCATATAAATTACCTGCTAGTTTTAAATTAGATGCTGCTACTATATTACTGTAATTGTTTACATCTTTAAAACTAAACGGTTTTTGTAAAAAAGTTTTAGTCGTGTTGCGTGCGCCATATGTTTCATTCATTAAAAAAGCATCATGAGCTTGATAGCTTATATCATCTGTGCTTCCAAAGAAAGTTCCATCTCTTAAATCAATATTTACAGTAGATTCAACAGGAAATATAATAGCAGTGGATGGATGTATAGCACTACCTACTGTAAAGCCATCTTCTCTACAAAACTTTTTAAGTGAATACATATTAATAAATGTATCACCACCAAACACTTCGTCGTTATTAAGTTCTTGCGGATTAAAATTAACGTGTCCTGTAGATATGTATTGATTTGCTTCATAGTTTGACGGTAGACTTCCACCGTATTGACTAGTTTTTACATTTCTTCTAACTTGTGCGTACAATTTTTGAGCAAAACAATATTGCTTGTCAACTTCTGAATCTGAATTGTAGTTTAATACAAATGGATTTTTATTAGTAGCGTCAGGTGTTAAACCAATTTCAAAATGTTTTATGTCGATTTCATAAAGAGCTGCATTTGCAGAACTTTCACTTTCATTTCTACCACCTAAAGATAAATATACAGTTTGTACACCGTGCAATGTTTTTGCAGTTCCATCAACATGATTCGTATGTTTGTGGTCACCAAATTCATCTGGAACATGCACAAAAACATTATTTTCTTCTGTAAATCTGCATTTATTTACAAAAGATTGGTTTATTCTTCCTGTACTATGATTGTCATACCCTTGTTTACTACTCGACACTTCTTCTGCAGGTCCTAGATTTTGACCATATTCAATAGGTTTTATACCTTGTGCAATTGCAACAGCAGAACCTTGTGTTGCAGTTCTTGTATCGTTTACTCCTGAATAATATTGTGTGTATAAAACTTTATTAGAGTATTGTATTGACTTAGGTGATTCATTAGACTTTGGCGCATACCTACCTGATAACAAGAAATTTTTAAAGTCTCCTTCAAATTGCCTTAAATGCTTCATGTCAACTTCACCCCCAATAGTAGAAAAATCTGGTACTGTATCAGCTGTAAAGTCTTGAAAACCAGCATCTAATCTAGCCACAACTTTTAACTTATCTCCTGTTTTTTTACTATAACTAAATGAACCTAAAGTTGATTCAGGTGTGTCGTATGTAAAAGTACTCTGCGACATTGATTCATGTTCTGCTGCAGGAGAATATATATTAGAATATAATTGCCCATTTTTATGACGCATAGAATCATTACCATCATTGTTTTCGTGTATTATAGTTTGATTTAATACACCTGATGATAAAACAGACTTGTCTTGTTCTCTTCTGTCTACTCTAACAATTGAATATCCACTTATTTTAGACCTTGTATCTGCTGAAAGTTTAACTTGAAACTTTGGATGCATTGCAAAACCATGTATATCATCCGTTGGTTTGTCAAAAAACAAAGTACTAGTATTGCTATCTGTTGCTGTCATACTAATTGTAGCAGAATTATTATCAGATGCTATAGCAGTAACATAAGTACCAGGATGTATTCCTACACCACTAACTATATCACCTACAGATAGTTGAGTCCCTATACCGTTTAACGTTAAAGTAGTATTACTTGATTTTGTTACAGAATTTATTTTATTAGTAATATTACCTGCATGCTTAAATGTTAGTTGTCCATCAGCAGGATTTCCTTCTACACGACCATTAGCTGCATCATTAGTAATATAATCCTGTATACCATCTGGCATTCTAATATCACCTATAGGGCTAACAAAAGTAGGGTTACCATTAGTGTCGTAAAATAAAATACCAAATCTATATATTTCACCTCTTTGGTATCCTGTAAATTTTTCTGTAAATAATGGATTTTTGTAATTATTAAAACTACCATTAAAAGTTTTATCTATAAATCCGTAATGAGGAACTTCACCAATTGTAGTTCTAGCTTTGTTTGCAGCACTATCTGTTACTACAACATTTGGATTGTGAAAGTATTTAACCTCTGACAAATCAAACTTTTTTGTTGCAAAAGTAACACGAACACCATCAGTAATATTATTGTAATTAGGTGTTTCTGCACCAGGTATTTTTGAATTATTTGCTCTATTTAAAAAACCGAATTTACCATTTACATACAATGTATCTTCGTGTATATCAGTATTTTCAGTACCTGAATATGTTGTAGCTGTTCCTGTACCGTCTGCTGCGTATTTAAATGACTTAACTCTAAAGTTAACATCTATAGAGTCTGATTGATTAGTTAAATTTGACGCAAACAGTCTATTATCTTTAATTGCTATATCACCACAAGTATTCCAACTTACATGGCTTTTTAATAACTCACCTAATGAAATAGATGTTTTGGTTTCATTACCATTATGCGTGTAATTAAACGTAGTTGATGTTATTTGACTTTCCGATATAATATTGGCTGTTATAGCTCCTTCCACTGAAGTGTAAGTTATATCTATTATTTGTATAGCACCATAAGCAGGGTCTATATCGTTAATTTGTAATGAAACAGAATTGTTAGAATTAGTTGATAAACTTCCACCTAACGTTTGATGATAGCTTGTTTCAGGTACAGTTTTAGCAACATTAATAGGGTTAGTTATGTTAGACACTCTAGAAGATTTACCATCTGTTGTAACTAATCTATAACAATATGAATGTGAGCCACAAGTAACATTACCACCACCTATAATATTATTTACTAAAGGAGCGTTTAACAAAGACGCTTTAAAAACATTTAAATCATCAGCTACTAAATTAGAATAGTATTCAGGGTTTTCTTTTAAATTTAAAGTTCTAAGTGGATTAACCCCATCTGTCCAATATAATCTATGAAAATGCTCGTTTTCTTCTGAAACCTCTATTCTTAAAGAAGTTTTTAAAGAAAGGCCTAAATCCATTTGCACTATTACTGCAGCAGATAATAAATCACCAGCATAATCGTATTTTAATTTAAATATCGCATTAATTTGACCTGCTGTATCTTGTGTTGTAAAAACAGCTATATAGTCTGAAAAAGTTGCTGTTGCTACAACGAAATATTCTTTAGTTGAGTCTACTAAAACATATCCAGAAGTGTCTAAATTAAATGTTTGTATACCATCAGCCGAAGCGGTAAAATTAACAGATATTGATACTGATATTGTTTGCGTAGTTAAATCTGCAAAATTTAAAGAATATGATTGCAAAACATTATTATTAAAAACAGCAGCTGCATAACAGTTAACTACAGATTGCGCAGTAGAACTTGCAGATATTTTTTGTGCTATAAAACTTAATAAAGATGTCCAATCACCGTCTGCTTGTAATACTTGAGTTCCATTAACAGTATCACCATAATTAACTATAAAATCTTCAGTTACAAAATTCCCATCACCTGATAAAGTAACTTTAAATCCTTGTACATTATTTATGTTACTGTTAAACTGTGAAGCAAGGTTATTAATTAAAGGGTTTGCTAAAATAGATGTTTCAGTAAAAGTTAACTTTTTTTGGCTTAACGTAAATTTATTATAAGCTGTATTACCATTTGCGTTTTTTAAAACAAATGAATTATCTTCCCTAGTAATTAGTCTTGCATTAGTAGCCTCTTTGTAAGTATCTGGAGGTAAGGCATTTGCGTCTATGTCTGACATCATCCCCTTAGAGAACGAATTAGGTTTCTTAGTAGGTTGTGCCATTATTAAAACAGTTTACGTGAATCGTTATTGTGTGGTCTAAGAGAGTTCCAATAATTACTTATACATCTCCATTGTTGTTTAGTAGGCATATTATCTTTACCTCTAGCTTGAGCGCATTGATATGACCATTCTTGTTTAAGGTCTTGATAAACATATCTAGGAAGTTTTTGATTATAGTATTCTCTTCCTTTATATTTGTACATTATATATGATGCAATTGCATCTTCATGTGCTGCTGATATTGTAGGAAATCCTTCTTCATCAGTTGCTATAGCTTCGTAATGCATTTCTAAAGTAACGCCATCTGCGACATCTATGTTTAGAAAACCACCCGATACATACATGTTTGTATTGTAATCATATGTTGACTCATATAAATCTAACGGATTTCTAATGTCTATCATGTTTAAAAAGTCGTTAGGTAATAAAACTTTTTTACCTACAACAATTAATGATGCTATTTTCTTATCGAATGTTGTATATGAACCTATTTTCTTTTCAGCTTCAAAAGCCCACTCTACAAAATTGTGAAATTCTCTTGCAGCATCTTGGATACCTAAATTACGTATTACAGCAGCTACAATTTGTTTGACACTTATTTTAGGATTTCCTTTCATGGTTATTTTTTTATAATATCTTTAAATCTACGTAAAGGTAATATTTTGTAATTATTATATTTATAAGGTCTATCCCACATAACTTTAGTATACTCTTCGTCTAATATAGGCACTTTATACAATACAACTTCTTTTTTTTCTTTGCTTGCCTCTACATCTAACCTAACATGAAACGGTCTAGTATGTGGTAGTTTCTTTATATACACTGAGCCTAATTTTAAAGGCAGTTTAAAGACCTCTTGTTCTTTGGCTATAACATTAATCGTTTCGTCTAAGAAAGGCTCTAATATCGAATAATACTCAGAATATGACATCGGTCTTTCACCACGCTGTCCTTCTATTCTCAAACTATCTTTTATAGAATTATATATATCTTTTAAAGACACATACTTATCCTTGTATTTTTTATAAGTTTGATTGCTTTGTTTATGCCTGGTTTTCATTCTTAGCAGGTTTAGCTATAGCATTCTTTTCGTCTGATTGATTGTTTGGACCATTAGATGGTACACTCATCAATACATTAAATTCCTGTGATAAAATTTGTTTTACTAAAACCGATATAAGTTCTTCTGGAATAGGGTATGATGTTGTGTCATCACCTTGGTACGAGCTAACTAAAGTTGGATTAGCAAAAACAGCGTTTATTTCTAGTGTTCCACTTGTAACTACAGAGTCACCTTCCCACACAAATACTTTTCTATCTGACAAAGTTGCTATTCTACTATTAGATTTAAATACAAATCTTGACTGATTCACGAACATTCTATCATGATGCTGTACAATAGGTAAAACTGAATATTCTGAGTCTACTGCGCTATCTTCCTTTAAAGCAATACTTCTTATAGCTCTGTTGTCGTTAAAGCCTAATACGTCTTTTAAAGGCGCTCCACTAGGCAAAGGAAGTATTGTATCCATTTGAAAACAAGCATTTGATGTTTTTTTACCATTATCTGTATACTGCATAAGCAAATTAGCTCTATGATTATGTATCATAAATTTAATTTGTCTTGTAGAAATATCAGAATCATCAGAAGCTACACCACCTGAAATAATGTTTTTAATGTTGTAAGCTATTTCGTTTAATGTTGCCATAGTATTTTTTATTAATAAGAAAGGGTAAAATAGGTTACCCTACTCTACCCTTTCTAGAAAGCAGGGAGCAAAAAGCATCGTTATACTCGTCGTTCAGTCACTTCTGCCTGAATCAGCTGGTATCTTGGGTCTCCCAATGTCGCCAATACCTTACGAGATGAAATCTGACACACCTCTTCGTGTGTAGAAACATTTAATTTTAATAAATCAGTAGTGTACTGCAAATATGTTACCACACACACCGTTGAAGAAGATAAGCCTAAAGTATTTATTTTTTTATCCTGAAAATATATAACTGGATTACTAGAATCAGCTTTATTAAAAGGGTCATTTAAATAAGAACTTATATCGCTAATTTGTATAACTTTTAAGTTTACGCTAGGTGTAGCCTTTACATATGCAGATAAAAATCTACCATAAGTGTCGTTTCCATCTAATGCACTTAATAAAACAGAAGCACTATCTTGTAATGCTTGGTCTTTACTTATAACTAAATCAGATAACTTATCTCTTGCGTCTTGTGTAGTTTCAAACGCCATATAATATTGCTGAATAAACTCATCTACACCCATCTTAATGAATTCTTTTAACTCATCATTACTTAAGTATGCAGTTGTTTCGCTTTCAATAATATTTCGTATTCGAGCTACGGCGTTATCTACAGTCATTTATTTACTTCTTTACAAGTTTTTTCACAGGCTTTTCTTCGCCTCTTATTTCATGCTTCAAGATAGCTAAAATATCTTTGTTATCTTTTAACCAAACTAACACCTGTTCTTCGTTAGTTCCTACAGCTTCTTTACCGTAATAAAACGTTTCATTCTTGTATTTTAATTTTTTAGCTTTAAGTGCGTCAAGTATAAATACACGTAAATTTTTCTCAGGGTCAAAGTGTATTGACATAAATTTTTCGTGGTTTTCTTGCGCTACTTTAATAGCTTTAGCTCTTAATACATCTACGTTTGCGTTTATATTAAAACGACTAAGTTGCGCAAATGTTTTAACATCAGCATCAGACATTTTAGCAGCTTCAATAATAGCTTGTGCAGAAGTTAAAGTTTCTTTTGTATCTAACTCTTCTTTTTGTTGTATGTCTACACGACTCCAAGTAGCTATAATAGAAGGATGGTTTTTTAACCAATCATCAGTTATGCAATCTCCTTCTATACTTCTATTTAAAATAAAAGACGCACTACTAGTGACAAATTGATTGTCTAAACCATTTACGTCTTTTAAATTATGCAATCTTCCTGTTTTATCTTTGTAAGCACTACCAAAGTTAAAATTGCTTATTTTTTTGTATTTCTTGTGCTTGTAATGAATAAGGTTTTTTGTAATCTCCATCTTGCTTTTTTTTATTGTTAAGTTAAAAAACACCCCCTCCGAAGAAGGGGTGAATATTTTTATAATTACTAAATACTATCCAAAAAGAATTGCATCAGCAGTAATACATTCGCCATTAACAAACCAATTAGTACCATTAGATGTACATTCAATGTAATCACCTGGTAAAGCATCAGTTGCAAAAATTACTTTTGTATCTCCTGCTACAGCAGAATCAAAAGTAGATACACCATCAGTTAACATACCTACAAAGTCTTCAGCAGAACCTGCTTGAACAATGTTTACTACAGCAGTTGAATCAGTACATATAAATTTAAAGTATTGACCAGCTACAGCAACTGCAGGTAATGTTACATCATGAGCACTACTCCCATCTAAAAACACATAGCTTCCAGATTCTTCTTGAGTTAGAGTTTTAGCTGCAGTAGTTGTAATGCAGTTTAATAATGTACCGCGTGTACGTAGTAAATAATTACCACCTGCGGATTTTTCGTATTGCTTAAGGTATTTTTCTTCAGCCATTTTTTCTATTTTTTAAAAGTTTTATTAAAATTAAATTGTTACACCTGCAGGTAAAATTACACCACAAGATTGAGGGTTACGAATAATAACACCAGACTCAGATAAGATATGACATTCAAATGTATCATTACCGTTAGCAGCCATCAAAGAAGATGGGTCGTTAGGGTTAATCATACCAGGAACATATTTCTTAACGTAGTTTCTGTTGTAACCTTCAGCACCTTTAGCGATAAGCTCAACGTTAGCTACACCATCTTGTACTGACATATCCATAAATACCATTAAACCTGATAACTGAGCAGTATTAAATCCTGAAGCAGAAATACCAGAAGTCATAGATGCTACATTAGGGTCATCAAAACATGGATTGTGTACCAATTTAATGTTGTTACCTAAAGCAGAGTAAGAAGTAAAGTTACTACCTACAGCTACACCTTCACCAGACTTAGATGCAATCAAACCTGATGCAGCACCCATTGTTGCTAAGTGAGCAGTCATAGCTTGTTGGAATTGAATCATACCTTGCATTCCTGTAAACACAACGTATTCGTTACCTGTAGCTCTTAAAGAGTTTAAAGATAAGTGACCAATGAATTTTAACAATTCACCTTCAGTGATACCAATACCAGCAGTAGTTAATTGATTTGCAGAAGCAATTTGTGCTAAGATTCCGTCACCCATAATTGGAAGACCAGAAGCAGCTAAACCTGAATCACCAGGGAATCCTATATCGCCTGCAGCAATAGATTTTTTACCAAACCATCTGTTCAATTCAAGTTCGTACATGAATTGGTCAGTCATTTGTTGTTCTTTAGTAAAGTACCAAAGACGGTGTCCATTGTGCTCAACCCACGTTACATCGTGTAAGTCAATACCGTTAATTTTAACTTTTCTTCTCGAAAGAGTTAAATGATTACGGTGAGTTTCTGGATAAGCATATCCTTCACCTACTTCGTCACCTAAAGAACCTTGTCCGTAAGCAGAACCAATTACAGCAACAACTTGTGCAGCAGCAGCATTAGTTGCTGAAAAATCAAAAGCATCAATGTGCTTAACAACTACATCTGTATTTCCAGTGTCTACAATAGAACCAACTGATGTTACAAGAGCTGTAGCTCCACATTCGAAACGAACTACATCATTTACAGCTAACATACAGTATTCGTCATTTGCTACAGTTGAACGGATAGAAAGAGTAGAATTCGCACCTACAGCTTTATCTGCACTTAAAGCAGCCTCTAATACAGCGGGAGCTTTGTAACGTTGCATGATTTTCCACTCAAAAGAGCTTCCACCAATTACTTTTTCAGAAGCACCAAATCCTAGGCGTTCTAGTAAGTACGTCATAGAGTAGCGAGGGTACAATTCAATGATTTTCTTCGCAATCTCAGGGTACTTTAGCATATTTTGCACGAGTGAATTGTCAGCCGTGTTATACGCAGGGTCATATTTTGCATTATAAACCTTCATTTTGTTTTAATTTTTAAAATTTATTAATCGTTTTATAAACACTTCTACGTTAAAAACTTATTTGGGTCAAAACCTTTCTTCGGAGCTTCAAAACTCTTTGATGAACGATTTCCTTTTGATGGTGATGTTATACCATCCAGAATTCTAGATTTTCCTTGCTCTACGCCTTGCGTTCGAACCATTTTAAAAATCTTTTCTTTGTTTCTCCATAAGAAGGCAGCCTCCGCAACATTGGCATGAGATTCAAATACTTCTTGGGCGAAATTCCCTTTAGTTATATAATTGTATAGTTGTTTCTTATCTTTCTGAGATACTTTGCCTCCAAAGAACTCTTCTTTATCTTTAATAAAGCTTTGTAGTTCTTTTCTTGACTTTGTAGCACCTTCAGTTTTTTGTTGTTCAGCTTGTTTTTCTTCTTGACGAATTCTGTCTTTCTCGCTGTGTATGTGCTTAGTAAGTTGACTTCTTACCATAGTAGCTTCACGCTTTAAAAGACCAGCTGTGTCTAATCTATCTATTGTGTCTTCAATAGTTTCATTATCGTATTTAGCTGCACGCATATCTGCTATTACTAATTCTTTATCAGATAACTCTAAATAAGAATTTAAATTTTTAATAACATCATTTTCTTGTACAGCAGGCTTTAAAGCGTCTTTTACTTTTTCAATAAATTCTTCTTTAGATGCAGCTTCAATACCAGTTTCTTTACCTATTTCTTCCCAATTTAACTCAGGAACTGTAGGTTCTTGACTTTTAACATTTTCAGTTTCATCAGAATCCCAATCTTCTTCTGTTTCTTCAACAACTTCTTCTACAACTTCTTCAGTTTCAGCTACAGGCTCTTCCACTTCCACTGATTCCCATGAAAACCCATCGTCTTCATTATCAGTTGTTTGCGTTTCTTCAGCTTGCGGTATTTCTGATTGAGGTTGTTCAGATAAGTTATTAACATTATCTTCTGAACCTGTCATAAAAGATGTTGGGTCAAAGCCCTCACTTTTAGGAGTTTCTTCGGTACTGCTTAATACCTCATCAATTAATTTGCTTTCTTCTGCCATTTTTTTGCTTATTTTATGTTTACAAATATATTAATTTTTTTCAACATTTTTTCTTGACTCCATTTTAACTTGATGTTCGTTGTCTTTTTCTTTTTGTTGAGAGCTAAAGTCAGCTTTTACTTTTTCTACTGTAAGTTTATTTTTCTCTCTGACATCATCCATATCTCTACTTGCGTCTGAAGCTATTTCTTGAGCCTGTATGCGAGCTTCTGCATTAATCTGAGCCACTTGTATACGTCCTTCAATATCCATTCTCTTAAGCTCTGTTTCAGCTTGTATTTTAGCTTGTTCTGCTTCAGCTTGTTGTTGTTGCATAGCTTGTTGTTGTTCTTGCATATTAGACTGTTCTTTCTTCATTGCGTCTAAACCTTGCTCTAATATAACTTGTGCCTCAGTCATTGTATCAGCTTTAAGAACTTTAAGAGCGTCTAAAAGGCTAATAGTACCTGATTGTAAAGCAGCTTGTGACATTTGTTGCACTTGTGTTTTAAGAGCGTCGTCTTTACCTGAATCACCCATAAATATTCCATAGTCATTCAAAGCAACTTCTGGCAATATGTTAAGCATTTTGTATCCAGCATCACCAAATATGTATGCAGCTTTTTTACCACCTGCCCACGCTATTTTCATAAGGTTTGCTAACTTTTCCATAACTTGTTTTTTTACCATGTTATGAGAATAATTCCAAGCCCCTGTAGATATTGATGATTGCACAACTGAACGTTGTACATTACCTACATATTCGTATTGCTCTACAGCACCTTCTCTTTGTGGAGACACTCCTGATATTTGACCAGCAGTTTGTTCAAGCATCATCTTAAGGTTTATAAGTTGTTGCACTGATTGTGATAAGGTAAAGTCAATTTGTTGGAATTGATTAAACGATGCTGTATCTCCACCTTCGTCTCTAGTATTAATTGGTATAATACCGTCGTTTTTTAGGTGGTACATTACTTCTTGCATATCCATACCTATATTAGAAGGCATTTGAGAAACATCATATACTACTGCTTTACCACCAGAACGAGCTAATGCAAGTTCTATATGATACATAACAATGTTATAAAGCATTTGTACGTGACGTAAAATATCTATTAAACTACTTGATTTACCAGTTGTATGATTAAATACCACACCTACGTAAGATAAAGAAGTTGTACCTGCATCATCCACTGAACGTATTTGATTAGGTCTTCTTCTACATCTAACAAGTATTTTACCACCTATTTTAGTTCCTTCCCATATATCATCAACATGTTTAGTTTCTATAACATCACCTTTTCTTTTTTTGTAATTTTCTCCTACAACTTTATGAAAAGGATGTTCTGGATTGTGTTTGTTTTCAGAAACTTTAACTCTAATTGTTTTGATTGATTTCCATTCAGCAGATACCACTCTGATTTTTACTGACTTATAGTTATCTATTTCAACCCAATTGTGTTTATTATTCCATCTATCTAAGTTTTCCGTAGTAGATTGACGCATCTCTTCTAATTCACGTACATCTTCGTCTTCTAACTCATCTCTATATTCATCAAGTATTTCATTTACACTTAACCATCTTTCTTCTCCTGCCCATTGCGCGTCTTCTATAAAATCAGTTTCTATAGATTTATCATACACAAATGTTCTAGGGTCTACTCTTCTTAAATATGGGTCGTTATCTTTAATGTATATTTTATAAAATTCTTTTCCTGTAACAAGTAAATCACGCATACCTTCATGAAATACTTTTTTCATTTTGTATTTTTCAGCTAAATAATCCAAACCATCTCTTATAGACTCTTCGATTACTTCTTTATACTCGTAACGCATAAATCTATCAATATCGTCAGGTATAGGAAAATCTTTGTTATCCATATCTAACTCCATACCATAGCTATTTTCAAGCTCCGAGTTTATTTCTTTTAACAAATCATTAGCTATTAAAGAAACTTTAAATTGCTCTTTTCGTATAGCCGCATCCATATTTATAGCAAATACACTTTTATCTAACGGCTTACTAAGGTCTTCATTACATATTAAGTCTACTTTATTTTTAGATAAAGGGTAGTTACCCATAGTGGCTGGTGAAGGCATGTTGTATTGTTCAGTTACATAACTGTAATCCTCATATATAAGTTCACCATTGTATAACCTATAATTACGAACGTCTTTATCAAAATCGCTTAAAGAACCTTCGCTATTATTTTGTTCTAATTGACTTATTATACCGTCAATGTTTTTTTCGCACCATTCTTTGTTTTTTTCGCTGTCAGGCACAAATTGTTTTGGAAATTCACTCATTTTTTAATTTTTATATGGTATTAGTCGTCCATTTTCTCTTTTATAGTAAACAAAACCAATATCTTTTTTAGTTTCTTGACTTTGTTTTACTTGCTTGTCGTATAAATCTATATCGTGTACTAAACACAATCCAAATGCTATTGCTCTATCCGTATTTCGTAAACCATAACTACCTAATTCATCTAACAAATCTACAAACCATATATCGTCACAATTTTCTTCTATATATGTTTCCATAAATTGCTCCATAACTGCTTTAGTGTGTTTATTCATTTGCAAACCGTATCTATTTCTATTTACAGTTTTAGGTGAATGTGCAGTTGTAGGTCGCTCTTTTAAGTACTTTTTACCACCAGCTCTTTGAAAATATCCTATGATACCAATACGAGTGTATTCTATTAACATTTTCGCATTGTAATATACGGCTAATTTTAGACATCCATCCCAGAAGTCTTCTGCAGTCTCAGGACGGTCTGTATACTCAGCTATAGGGTAGTTTCCAGGTATTTCTGTATTGAAGAATCTTCTAAATATTAAAGCGCTTCCAAGCGATGAAGTTGACGCTTCATCTTGGTCATATGAATCTATACCCCCTATGTCTAAACCTTGTAGTTCTGTTTTTGGGTGTTGTAGTATTTTATAAGGCCCGTATTTGTCAAGAACAAATCTAACTTCCATACCGTCGCCTTCCCACTCTAACCTACCGTGTTGTATTTGCCCTTGCAAATCTTCATTACTAAGTATTTCACTTCTTTGTGAGTTTATTTTAGCAGCATTAAACCTTGCATTTTTAGTTTGCAAAAAAGCTTCTTCTATAGATAAAGGATAATTTTGTAATTCTAAATTGTACCCTTTTTGATTTCCAGCTTTATGTAATTTTTCTCTTCTAGCTTTAAGTGCTTTAGTTGCGCCTTCGTCGTCTGAAATACCTGTTTTAGTATTAAAGTACCCATGATAACACATAGATGCAGGTATAAACAATGGTATTAAATTAAATGCCTCTGCATTATAGTACATTTCCATAAAGTCTTTAGACGCTGCTTCTATATCACCACCTGTACCTCCAATAATAGGAACACCGTATTGTACATCACCATCCATGAAACATGCTTTAGATGACATATATGCGTTAAGAAGTTCTTTAAACTCCCCTGCTTCTTCAAACACCATTACAGACAAACGTTCCCCTTTGTATACTTCAGGATTACTCATAGTACGGCAGTGTATAACAGATTGAAAACCTCCTACACCCCACTTACCATCTTTGTCTTTTATTTTATAACCAGACTTAAGTACTTCTTCACCTTCTTTTAAAGTGGAATGTCTAAAGTTAGAATTTTGATTGTTAAGACCTGCTTTGACTTTATCAAAAAAAGATGTTGCAGTAACTTGTAAACCTGCTGCTACACCTACGTGGTTGTATGGATACATTGTGTATTCATGAGCAAGAATACCAGAGTTCATGTAACTAAAGCCTTTATCCCTTGCTTTAATAACAATCATACCTTTGTTTTCTCTTTTGCATCTATCAAACAAATCAAAATAGATTTTATCCATATCTCGATACCAAGGAGCTATAAGTGTTTTACGACTATTACCTTCTTCACCGTCACTTCCTAAAATTTTATAAAAATTAAGATAATAATAATGTTTACCAGTTATTTTATCCATTCCTTTAGGTTGAAAACCATTCTTGCATCGGTCTATTTGCATATCCCAAAATTCTTTGAATGCAACACTGTCTGGATTTAAGTCAGGTACGCCTTTATATATTAATGGCTGATATTTTTTTATATCATACATTCTTTTGGCTCTGTAAAGTTTCTAAATAACTTAACTCTCTATTACCTGCAATCTTAGAACGTTCTCCACGTCTTTCTATAGAGTCTAATAGCTTTTGTCTTGTAGCAAGTATTTTTTCTACACCTATCATAACTTTCTGTATGTCAGCTGCATTATCTATATTAATCTTAGTTCTCTCAAGCAATGTTGTATACTCATCAATCTTTTCATTAAAAGCAGATAGCTGCGCGTCCAAAGGGTCGTACTGTAGTTGATTATACTTATGAATTGCGTTAGCAATTTTTTTATTTTTAATACCCTTCCACTCATACGTTCCGTATAAGTCTTTGGCAACTGCACGCATTCGTTCATTTTCTGTAAAATGTCTATAAGGAGAATCGTAATCTGCTATATATGCAACAAACATTAAACCTCTGTTGCCATATGTTTTTGAGTCAATAATTTCTTTGAATTCTGGTATTCCAAAAATACCATCGTCTTCTATTATTTTTCCTGTTTTACTTATCTTTAGTAGGTACATATTTATCTAGTATAGTTTTCATTAAAAGAATGCCATGATTTACATATGGCATTTCACCTTCTTGTGGAAATCCATCTTCATCTAAATACTTAAAATCTATACTAGATACATTTCCACCAACTAAACTATATGTAGTTTTTTTAGGTAGATAACCCATATCAATATAATCTTCAATAATTTCTATTTCTTTGGCATCAGTAAACTCTGTTACATTAACATACCCATAGATTTTACCATTTGGCATAATTTCTATTATACCAAATTTTGTTTTTTGCTTGTCCATTGTTTCCATGTTGTAAAGTTAATAAAAAAAAGGGTACATATAACTGCACCCTTCTTTAACCAAAAAACAAATTATTAATCAATCATTATTATATACTAATCATATTGTATTAAACCTCCATTCTTGTAAGAATTTCTTTTTACACCTAGCCCAGCTAATACATCTCCACCTAATTTTGCTTCACTTGGTTTACCAAACTTAGCCTGTCGTTTAGATGCATATACAGAAGCTACAGCTTCTTTTTTTCTAGCACGTCTACTCATACCTTTGGTGTTACGAGAATAGTCTCCACCTTCCGTGGATTTACCTCTCATAAGTTTCTTAGCAGCCCTTTTAGTTTGCTTAGAAACTTTACGTCCACCAAAGTTTCTTAGCCTAGCCATTAGTCGTATTGAATAAACCCACCTTTAGAATAACCAAAAACAGTATCTACTACTTTCTTTCTTGTTTTTTTAGCAGTTTGGTCTGTTTTCTTCATTCTTGTAGATAAAGGTTTTTGTAAAACGCCATCTACTTTTTTTCTAGTAGTTGTTTTAGTAATTTTACCAGAACCAGCTGAACCACTTTTTACTGGGTCTTTAGTTCTAGATGCAATACTTTTCATATAAGGAGATACTGTAGTATTCTTTTTAGCATTTCTTATAGTTTTTTTTGCTTTACGCTTTTTATTTGCTGCTTGTAATTTTTCTTTTATACCAGGCATAATTTTATTTTTTTTTAATTATTTAATCGTATTGGATAAAACCACCTTTACTGTACATTCCTGAATTACCTGACCTTGGCTTATCCTGTAAGTTTGTATTACGTGTACGTTTAAAAGCTTTTTCAGTTTTACGGTTTAATAACTGTGAGAATCCACGCTTTGCTTTATCTATTCTTCTAGCTCCTTTAGCTTTTTTAGGTTTTTTGGTTCTACCACCATCGCTATATGACATATAGCTTTTTTGTTTTTTAGGTGTTGGAGACCCATCAGGATTCATATAACTGATTTTACCTTTGGATGGTTTAGACACAACTTTAGCTGGTGTAGTAGAAGTTTTAATTACTTTAACATTTTTTTTCTTCTTTGATTTGACTTTAGGGTCGCTACGCATAATTATATTTTTTTATTGTTATTGGTCAAATATACCTAAAAAAAATTTATAGTTTTTTGAGTGTGGATGTATTCCTAGTATCGCCCCTACCGTAACAAAAACTTTTAGTACCCTACCCTTTGTGTACCATTTCGTGTTATACTTTGTATTATAATTAAGCACCATAATGTGCTTGCAAGCAGAGCGACTTACATCGCTCATCTTAATATTATACAGTATGTACGATATTAAAATCTTAAGAGCACACGACGTAGATGTTCAAAAGACGATGAACCAATGGAAACATAAGTTCACGTTGAGAATATTGTCGTGTGTTCCATGCCCTCATGAAAAGGGTGTGTCACACGTGACAGTATGTAGAACACCTAAGTCCTAACGGGCTTAGTGTGTTATACTTTATTATATAAACAAGTTTATTAATATCGTGAGGTTGTGAGCGAGCTCTTATTAGAGTTAAAGGCAGCTATGGAGAATGAAGTGGATTTCTCTTACAGATATGTTGGATTATCTAGACGCAAAAAGTGTAGCTTTTCCAATCACACTGGAGTTAGTACTCCCAATGGACAGCCCTGTTCAGTTGGAGTTCAACTCTATAACTGAAGTTAACGAGTGGGCTTGCGATACAGTAGGCTTCATCGGTACTACAGGAATACGTGAGACATTATCTCGTGTAGTATAAACTTAAAGCAGGAGACTAACCATCTCCTGTTATACTTTCTCTTATAATTAACTAATAAAACACAATCATGAACGAACAGGCTATTAGAATACTCAGCAACTTGTCAAGTGATACTTTGACATTGCTTTACGCAGAATTAATCGACAAGTCTAATCTTTACGATTACGAACACGGCGGTAAAGACGACATTAATGGAAACATTAGAGATACTCTAAATAAGTTCAATTCAGACATCGGACTTGTTGAGCATGTCATGCACGACCGTCATGTGCAAGACGTTATGGATAATGAAGAAATAGACCTTCCTTTCTAGGAGGGTTTGTTTTAATTGGTTCACTATCATGTGCAAGGTATATACAGTAGTGACATGCATAGTAGGTTTGCAAGATGCATAGTAGTTTTTTTAATGATAAGGTTGCTCCGCTTTGCTCCGCGTGAGTTAAACAAGCAAGTTGCTTGTCCTTGTGTGTGTGTCGAACTGTTCCAAAACCCCTATATTCATCACATTTAGCATAAATCTTACGTTAATCTTACATAAGTATATTGCGTAATAGATACGTAAGTGCTTCGTAACCAAGACGTTGTGCTGTGTGTTGGTCGTGTGTGTGAAGCCCATTGGGTGTTATTCTTTCTTTTATAAATAAGCGTCTGTTTTATTTAGACGTTTACTAGCTTTGCAGGTATTATCCACTTACCCACCAAAGTTACAATAAATAATTGACAATGTCAAGTCAGGAGTTGATAGCCCTAACTAACTGTGTGTTATTTATTTAGACGTTTAGTGGATTTCATTTATTAATCGGCAGTTAAACTATATTGCCACAAACGACAAAAATTATGTCTTTATTACCAAAATCAATTAAGTTAGGTGTATCAAAAACCTACAACAAATCAAGCAAAAGATTATCAGAAAGCATTGACAGTATAGATGCTAAAGTAATCGGTCTTGTAAATAGTGTAATAGAATTTACAAACGACCAAGGTGTAGTTACTGACACCAAAGACGTTGCTAAATTTCAGTTAGAGTTTCCATCACTAGAAACCGACTATAACACTATTTCATTTAGCTTACTGTTTAATAACAGAACAGTAGATTATATTGCTACAGAAATTGCTTTGTACAATCTAACTACTAACTTGCCAACTCGTAAAGATAGCGCAATAGCTAAATGGATACTTAGTCCTAACCTTGACGCAGACAATAAGCCTGTTGCAACACCTGTTCACGACGAAGACGGTCAGCCAATATACAAGACTCTTGACGAGTTCAGTACGTTCAAGCTAACACGTTCTACGCAAAAGTTATACTCTATTCTATGCGAAAACAAGCTAGAATTAGACCTTGACAACTTGCAAGAGTCGATAGCAGGTCAAACCATAACTGTTAAAACATATTACAATCCTGCAATTAAGGACTATACTATATGTTCACAAAGTTATGTACCTCAAACAAGCGATGCAAGCCCTTCAACTACTACAAAGCCACGTGCTAAAAAGTATAGTGTAAGAGCTCGCACGCAAGCAGGTAGCACGTGGTAGCACCAAACCCCTTCGGGGGTTTTTAATCACTATCACTATGCAGGGTACTACATCAGTATGCAGGGTTGTTTTCTCTGCCCTTTGTGTGTTATCCTTTGTCTTATAAATAGTGCGTGTTTTCGTATTACAAATTTAAACCATCTGCATGCAAGATGAGCGGTAGATACACCGTGCAACCCCAAGTACCTAAGTTATATACACTTAGAACCAATAAGTATGTACACCTAAACATGTGTCTAAACTGTTTATTTTTTATTAACTAACTAAATTGAAAGCTATGGCTGGATTAGTACCAACGCGAAACGTACGCAAAGAAATACGTCAAGAAGAAGCAATAGAACGCAACGCTGCGTATCAAAAGATGATTAGCACACCAGAAGGTGTAGCTCAATACATCGAGACGACCAATAACATTGGCCGTAAACAAATGAAGTTCTTAGTTGAGCTTCAGAAAAAACTAGTAAAGAAATAGGGTTGTATCGTTAGAGGGTATACCCTGACCTAGGCATGTCATTAAACTGCCTTTTTATTATTAATTAACTAAATATTTGTCAAAAATGGCTAGAAGAAAATTATCAAAAGAAGAAGTGAAGAGTATCAAAAATCTTATGGTTAGTTCCATGAGAAAGAACAAAATATTTGTTCCTTACGGAGTTGCTGGTAAAACAAAATTACCAAGAACACCTAATGATATACCTCAAAGTATGGTTACATACAAGAATAAAATATACATGGCTGCATATAAAATGCATTGGAATAATAATAGTAAAGCTGTATCAGCTCAACCTAATTATGTAGTGAAGACTAAGAATGTTGTTGCACCTGTTAACAAACAGAAAGCAAGAACAACAAGAGTGGCAAAACCAGACACTTCACAACCTGTTATTATTACATACAGTAATGGTACAGTAGTGAACATCAGTCCAAATGGTCCTAT
>Ga0208814_1000270_pt1 | contig 35016 bp, 51 predicted proteins | sample MalvirAntarct_55_FD_184253 | JGI IMG/M metagenome (GOLD analysis project Ga0208814, IMG submission 184253) | Marine viral communities from the Global Malaspina Expedition - Malaspina viral metaG Antarct_55 (SPAdes) (version 2) | ecosystem: Environmental > Aquatic > Marine > Oceanic | place... | reverse complement strand
CGCAGCCGAGGGCGCGCAGAACTTCGCCGGCCGCACGAAGGCGAACAGCTCCAGGGCGTCGAAGGTCCGCGGGCTCCGCGGCGGCGGATGCAGGGCCAGCCGCCTCGCCGTCATGGCCGCATGGGCCACCAGGACCGGGCCGCGCTCGAACAGGTCCCGGGCGTCGGGCGCGCGCAGAACCTCGGCCCGCTCGGCGTCGGCCGCGCCGGCGCGGGGTCCCGGCAGGACCACCAGGGCAGGCGCCAGATCAAGGGCGGGGGAAAGCGCGTTCACGGCTGCGACTCCTAACGGGATTTGGGTAGTGGGTCAGTTTGAATTTGGACGGGCTTGACCACCGCTTACGCGCGCAGGGGGGAGCCGCTATAGTGGCGAGATGGAATATCTCGTAACCGCCGAGTTCATGGATCGCACAGAGCGCGTGGGCGCGCCGACACCCAACCTTGCCTATGCGGCGGGGCTTGAGTTCGAAAAGAACGCTGCGAGAAACGTGACCATCCTGACGCCTAAAGGGGTCGTCTTGAACGTCACCGATTTCTGGCGAGCCATGTCCACGGGAGCGCCGGTCTGATGCCGAATCCGAAACGCCCGCGCGACGCCAATGAATTGGCGAGGCTGATTGTAGACATTGCCACCGGCGAAGAGCCGGAACGCAAAGCGCCCGAGCTGTCCCCTATGGGTGAACTCGGGCGGTCTGGCGGCTTGAAGGGTGGTAAGGCGCGCGCAGAATCCCTGACGCCAGAGCAGCGGTCTGAGATCGCCAGGAAGGCCGCCGCGAAGCGTTGGGCGAAAGACTAGAACGGAATTTCGTCGTCTAGATCGTCGGACTCAGCGCTGGGCCTCATCGTGCCAACAGTTTGTTGAAAGGTTGCAGGTCGCTCACGCTTCCTAACGGCTGCCGGCGAAGAGAACTGGCCCCACGTGTCGTCGTCAGCGCGAGGGCTCGACGAAGGCGTTGCACTCGCTGCGCGATATCTTCCCGCCTCAAGCGCCACTAGCTCGCTGTCGTTCTTCGCCTGCCAGACCTGAGAGCGCAGCGTATTGCGCTTGACCGTGAAGCCCTCCGCCGCCGCCGCGTCGATCATCTGGTCAAGCGTGAGCCCCTCTGGACCAGCGTTGGCGATAGCCTCCATGACCACGCCAAATGCGCCGCTGCGCGGTTGATCGGGGCCGGACCGGCGAGTTTGTCCGACCTGCCGGTTTTTGGCGCTCAGGTACTCTTTGAGTGTCTTATCGAGCGCGTCGGCTTCGGCGCGAAGGCGCGCGATCCGGTCGCGGGTGAACTCTTCGAAGTCGTCCATGGTCGGCTATCCACGTCCGTTGGTGTTCATGGCTTATGCTCCGAGATCGTTGGTCCGTCAACGACCGTTGCGCTTGTCGGCGTATAGGACGCGCACACGGTTGACGGCGACAAGCGCCGAGCGCATAACAGACAAAGCTGGGCGATTCCCGAAGGGACCGTCCAGCGCTGACATTGCAAAGAAAAGGAGGGCTTGCGGTGCGTTACCGGCCCGTTTTGTTGGACTGATCACCGGGCTTGGTGTCGAGGGGTAGCCGCCCCTCGGCGCCTCGCCTGGTGCCCCGTCCGATGCGCCCAGGTAGCTCAATGGGACAGAGCGCCGCCCTGCTAAGGCGGAGGTTCCGGGTCCGAATCCCGGCCTGGGTGCCATCGGAATATCCCCCCAAATGATAACGTTGTCAAACTCTTTTCCCTTCTGGGACAAGGGCTTGAGATGACTCATCTTTAAACTGACCCTTATGCTTGACCGATATGCGTCATGCGTTATATGGTTGAGCCATGAACAAGCTCTCACAAGCTCAACGCGCCCAAATCCTCCATCTGCTGTGTGAGGGCATGTCGATCCGCGCCGTGACGCGCCTGACGGGAGCCAGCAAGAACACGGTGGCGAAGCTGCTGAACGACGCGGGCGCGGCCCTTGGCGCCTATCAGCGCCCACCGATCAGTCAGGCGCTCAGCTACGACCGCTAGCGCGTAGAAGGCGACTGGCGTTTGATCGTCTGGAGCGTGGACTGTAGTCACCCGACACCTGTGGCGGGCATGGTGACCGCTGGCTTTTTCTTTGAACCAGCGATCAACCGTGTCCTGACCACAGGAGAAGCTCGCCGTGGCACACTCCGCTGAAAACGGCGAATAGCTCAGATCCGCCGGATCAAACGGCAGCACTACGGATTGGGCTTCTTCTGCGTGTCCGCGTAGGCCTTCATCACCCGAACCAGGTCCGGCGTGGGTCGAGACGAATTGCGATACGCCTTCGCGACAAACGCGTCCAAGGACGCCGTTCTGGGTTCAGTAGCGCGACCCAAGCGTCTTAGATCAATTGCTGCCACTACAACCTCCTTTCGCGTAAAACAGGCCAGCGGCCAAAATGGCCAGACTGGCCCAACAGGCCGAAAGTCGTCTTTGTTCCGGCCCTGTCAAGGGTTCTGATATTGACACCGGGCGCGATTCATGGCACGAGCAAACGCTCTCTACGTTTGATCGCTTGCCCGCGCCGGGCTGGCGATAACGTTATCACTGATATCCCGACATTGTAGCAGAAACGCCGCGAATTGCAGGCGCAGCGCGACTCCGCGCGTGGTCAAGCCTCGTCCAATTGAGGGCGAATTCAAACTGACCCACTACCCATAGCCGGCTAGACCACAGCCGATAGGCGTGAGCTGGAATGTCAGGTCTGGCCTTGAGCGCGCGTCCGCGAGAAAGCAGCCCACGAAGTCAGCGATCATACTAAGCGGCAGCGTGCGGATTCTCTCGTCTTTGGTGGGGATCGCGTAGCTATTACCATGCAGGCCCATCCCCTTGCCGTAGATGGCCCCTCGGTTCTGGCGCGCCCACAGCGCAGCGCCCTTGCCGTGGCGGCCCGCCAGGTTCGAGCCGAACACAAAAACCGGATCGTTTTCCATCCCAGCAACATAGCCGAAAACGCCTTGATTCACAACGCTTTTCGGCTTGACCGTGGGAGTGATAAGCGTAGTGTGGTGGGGCTGCGGCGGCGCTCATGCGAAACGTCAGGCGAGTGCGGGGGACGCTCCGACACGTAGGTCTCGGGAAACCAGCGGACCCGCCGCAGCCCCCTCAAGGGCCAAACCCCCTCAGAACAACCCTATACAGGGCGACAACCCCAAACACCGCAGCGATCAGGGTGAAGGCGCATCCGGCGAGGAAGCCGAGGGCGAAGACCCATCCCCCCATATCCGCCTCATGCGTTTGAGCCGCGCTTCAGCATCTCGACAGACCGAACGGTGAGCCGAGGAGTGATTGCCGAACCGATGCAGCCACTCCCGGCCTTCTGGCGTAGCGAATAGCCGTCCGGTCAGGGCGTCCAGATCTTCGGTCATGCGGCGACCTGTTCGCCGTACAGCCGGCGCAGAAGCAGCATCTCGGTAAAGCTCCAGGACCGGACGTGACCATCCCAGACCGTCGCGAGGCAGACGCCAGAGCGCCAGGCCGAACCGCCCTTGTTCGCGAAGCCCTCGATAAAGCCCGGCGGGAGGGCGGTAGCGGCCGAGTAGATGGTAGGGCTGCGGAACGGGCCGGACTTGTGATCGGTGATCTGCGTGGCCCTGTGGTCGTCGCCGTGAATGGTGTCGCACATAGCCTTGTTCACGCGCTGGCCTTGCGTGAGAGGCTTTCCGAGGCCGTTCAGAGGGATATGGACAAAGCCCACGCCGCCGATAAACCGATACTCGCCGTAGGGCGCCGTCCGCCAACCCCATTGGGCGAACGCCTCTTCCACGAGCTGACCATAAGACAGGCCGTCCGGGTGTAGGTTCGTGTAGGTCCAAGCTCTCTTTTCGTGGTTGCCTAGCGTGCAAAGTTTCTTCGGCTTGTGCGATCCTAGCCCGCGCTGGAACTCCCGCTGGCTGGCGTGGAAGCTCTCGCGGTCCTGGTCAAAGGTCGGCTTGGCGCGGCCCTCGAATGTGGCCCGGTCGGCGTGCGAGGAGAAGCAGTCCATCGTCCACCAGTCGCCGATGCTGACAACCCACTCGACCTGGTGTTCCGCGCAGAAGCGGCCTAGCCAGTAGAAACGCTCCTTGTTCGGAAGGTGCGGGCTGTCGTGAGCATCTCCGATGACCGCGACCGTGACGGGGCGGCCGTCTGGATCCGACTCCTGGACGTGATCCTGTGACGGGATGACCGGATCGCCAGGCGCGGCGTGCTGGTACTGGCGGGGCCGGTACAGCGACCAGTCCGGCTCGTACTCCGTCCCCATGATAGCCGACACCCGGCTTTCGAAGGAGTTGACGGACTTGACCTCGCCGGCCGCCTTCGCCTCCTGTGCGGCGGCTGCAACAGCTGATCCGCCCGAGCCGGGCTGACCGCGGGGCCGGAAGCCCTGGCGCAGCTTCTCTTCGACGCGGGCCTTGGCAGAGGCCATTTGCGCTTCACTCAGACCGGGATTAGGCACTAGCCCTCCTCGCTGTCGATGATGGGGATTTCGCCGGGGTCGGGCTTGTCGAGGTCGCAGGAATACGGGCGCCCGATTTTCCAGGCCCAACGGCGGCGCTGAGAGCAGAAGCGCCCGCTCGTACCTCCAGGCGCGTGCTCGGCGCGAAGCAGACCTCACACTGGGTGTTGGAGTGCCAGTTACGCGGGTTCAAATCCCGTCGCCGAGTTAAGCTGGGGTCGCGTCCAGCCCGCAGCATTCTCACCACACCCGCCACCACGGCTTAGGCGTGACCTGGGCGTTACGCATCTGGGCAGCTCACATCGGCGCCGCGAGCTTTGGCCCATCGACAGATCCGGCCGACCTGGCGCCAGCCTTCCTCGGCCCATTGCTCGAGCGCGATGTCGTGGGCGTCCGCCGCGGCTTCCGAGGTCACGATCTCAGGGGGCGGGACGGGCTTGGGCTTGACCAGCAGGTCGGCATTCGACGGGAAGGTCTGCATTACGGGTCCCGGCTTCGCGCAGCCGCTGGCAACCGAGAGCGATGCGGCGAGCGCTAGGGACGTGATCAGGAAGCGAGGCGACGGCATCGGAGAGCCTTTCGTTCATGGCCGCCACATCGGCGGCGTCGTTCATCCGCTCAGCGGCGGCGGTTTCCTTGGCCTTGGCGTCTTCGTTCAGGGCCTTGACCTGGCTGGCGGCGTTGGCGGCCTCCAGGCGCTTGGTGGCGCGCGCATCCCCGCTGCATTGGCCGAGGGGGAAGGCGATCAGGGCGCCGAGGACGAATCCTGGCAGAGCCTTCCACCAGGCGCGGGCGATGGTGATGGCTTGGGCGATCATCGTGTCCACCCCCCAGCAATCAACGCCGATTGAAATGCCATGGCGTGGTAGGGCCGCGCCTCATTGACAGGCAGTTCAAACATGCTGATGCTCCATCAATGGCCGCATTGATCGACATTTCTGGACAGCGTTTTGGGAGACTTCTGGTGATCCGGAAGTCTGAGAAACCCCAGCGCTGGGACTGCTTGTGCGACTGCGGGAAAACTGCTTGGCCGCTTGGTTCCCATCTCCGGGCTGGAGCGGTGCGTTCGTGTGGCTGCCTTCGGATTGAAACGGCGCGGGCGCGAGGGCAAACCGCGCAGGCCAAGGCGACTCTCGCGGCGGCGCGAGGCAAGCATGGCCATCGCAGCAACCAGACGATGTCCCCCGAGTACAGCGTATGGCTTGGGATGAAGCGTCGCTGCACTGACGTTAAGAGTTCCAACTATCCCAGATGGGGCGGCCGCGGCATCGTCGTGTGCGAACGATGGGCTAGTTTCGAGGCCTTCTTTGAGGACATGGGCCCACGCCCTGAGGGCTACACGATCGATCGAATTGACCCGAACGGCCATTACACTCCAGCTAACTGCCGTTGGGCGCCGGCTTGCGAGCAGGGGGCGCTGCACCGCCGCAACCTGCGGGCCGTCACCATTGATGGCGTGGCATACCCGAGCCTTGCCGCGGCGGGTCGCGCTCACGGCGTTTCTCCCGCTGCCATAAACGCTCGCCTCAAGCGGGGCTGGTCGGTCGAGCGCGCGATTCGTGCCCCGGTGAACCACTAGGCCCATTGCCCCGCCAATAGGGCCGCATCAAACGCCAGTGCGTACCCTGCAATCTGATCTGCCCGGTCAGCGCCATTAATCACCCGCCGCGCGTTCTTGTAGTGCTGGCGCTCAGCCGACATCGGGACGAAGTCGTTCAAGCTCTTCGAAGTGAACCAGCCCTCTTCCATGCCGCGGCGCATGACCTGGGCGGCGATGTCGGGGCGCATGGCGAGGTCTGGATCCGCCACCAGGTCGATGGCCAGCTTCTGGCCGGCCCTGGAATAGTTGGCCTTCCCCGTGAGTTGGACGAAGCCGCGGCCTGCGTACCGGGCGCCGTCGCCTGGGGTCAGGTTCCCAAGCTCGCGAGCCTTGGCCGGGCGCTCGCCCTCGATGTCGTACATCCGCCGGAAGTAGGCCGTGCCACCATATTCCTTGATCGGCTGCATGGTGCCGGCCGTCTCGTGATAGGCCGTGGCCAGGGCATAGGCGGTCCAGGAAGCGGGCCAGCCGAGGCAGGCAGCCAGGATCGCCTCACAGCCCGACACCTCGTCCTTGGACAGGACCGGGCCAAGCATCTTCCCGGCGCGAAGCTGGTCGAAGAACAGAGCGGGGCTCCGCAGGCCCTGGGTGGGCGCAGGAGGCGGAGCGACCGGTGCGGGCGCGGGTGGCTGGAGAGCGGCCAGGGCGGCGTCTATGGCTCCCCGAGCGACGAGAAGCTGATCGATGGCGTCGGCGTTCATGGCTTGAGCCTCTGGTCGGCCGGCAACTCGCCGTCATCGGGCGCCGGCCGGGCGGTGGCCTTGGCGACCTCGACCTCGGCCTTCGCCTTCTCCGTCTTCTGGTTTTCCCAGGCCTTGCCCCAATAGAGCGTGCCGACGCCGGCATAGAGCGCGCCGACAAAGGCCGCCGCCGCGACGAGGTCCAGTCGCTCCGGCGCGATGCGCCAGACGATTACGACCGGCACAACAGCGGCGCTGAACGAGGTGGCGATAATGGAGAACGGCCTGGCGAGATTGCCGACCAGGCGTTCGAACAGGTCAACGCGGGTCATTGGCCCTCCTTCCGCTTGGCCGGGCGCATGACCGTGACCTTGCCGTCTTCGATGGTGGTCAAGGTGTCGGGAAGGCTCCGCGTAGCGTCCGCGATGTCCCTGGCCAGGCGTCCGTCTTCAAGGTGCTTGAGCCGGTCCTTCAGTTCAGCGACCTCTTGACGCAGATCCGCGTTTGCTTGGCGAAGCTCGGCATTCTCGGCCTGGCATCGATCGGCCTCGGCCTCGACCTTTTCGAGCCGAAGTTCCACGCGCTCCAGGAGCTTTACGAAGCCGTCGGTGCGAGCCACGTCCGCCGCCGCTTCCGCCGATGCGTCCTCTGCTTTCGACGACGGCTTGAACCGGCCGTTGATCAACGCGCCGATCCCGCCGGACCCCAGAACCGCCACCAGGCCGATGATCCATTCGCGAAGGTTCTCAGGCACGGGAACCCCCGGTGCGGGCGTGGTCACGTCGGGCCATGCGGAGCCCCTTTCTATTGCCAAGGTGTCGGGATGGTGTTGAGTGTCCGGGCCTGATCAGGCGGCCGGTCATGCGGCGGGTCAGGCTCGGGAGGGGCGCAATCCCTTCCGAGCCGCCTTCTGGCGTCAAAGGGCGCGCCTAGTAGGGCTTGAGGTTGTAGAACTCTAGGACGGCGACCCCGGGGCTGCCTTGTCGGCCATCGCCGACAAAGGGGCCGTCGCTGCTGCCCGGGGCGCCGCCAGACCCATAGACCGGCAATACGGGCGGCTCAGTCCCGTCAGACGCGGGCGCGGTTGCCGGCGAGGTTTTGGTGAAGCCGCCAAGCCACAGCGTGTCAGGATCGTCGATGTCTGACCCGGACGCGCCGCCCGTGGTGGACGTTCCGGCTTCGCCGCCGCGAATGACATCGCCAAGGCTCTGAGCCCGCGGCCCCGCCGCGCCCGGGGAGGCCCCACCTCCCTCGCCACCTCCAGCACGGCATACCACCACCCCGCCAAGGCTTACGGTCGTGTCCTGGCCGTCAGACCCGTCCAGGTTCGCAGCGTTGCTCACGCTTACAGCCAGAGGGGTCTGGCCCGGCACACGGATTAGCTTGCGCGCATAGTCGCCACCAGCGCCCGTCGAGGTGGAGATCGAGGCATCTCGGCCGCCCCCGCCGGCCACTAGGCGGGCGACGCAGTAAAGGGCGCCGGGGGGCGGCGTGACGGTATAGGACTGTGCGACAGGGCTTACGTCCTCGATCCCGTACAGCCAATCGCGGCGCAGGAGCGTGACGCGGCTAGCGTTTTTGCGGCCATCCATACCCTGCCCGCGAAGCCCCAAAATCCCCTGCGTCATCAGTAGTCGCCGTAGTGCGCGGTCGTGACAACGGACCCGGTCGAGACGCCCTGGCCGACATAGAGTTCGTCGGCGGCCTCCAAGAGAAGCGGATTGTCCTCGCTGAAGCCCCAATCGTAGGCCGGGATTTCAGTCGTGGCCGCCACGGTGTGAGCCGCGACCAGGATGGTTTCGAGCAGGCGCTTGGTGGTCCCACCATCCTTGGACAGATAGAGCTGGACGTTGGTCGCCGTGACGGTCGCGCGGGGGATCGAAGTGATGCGCGTCACGCGGGCGCCGTTGGCCCCGGCGGTCATCAGCAGCTCAACAGTCGTGGGCGCGTCGTCAAGGTCGGTGTTCGCGGTCGCGGTGACGGCGTAGGCGGTCTGGATCGACTGCGGAGAGATGAAGGCGTTTTCGGTCGCGGGCATTGGCCGGGCTCCTTAGAGGGCAATCGCCATCGCCACGGCGAAGGCTTTTTGTTCGGTTTCGAGGGCGTCGAGCGCGGCCTGTTGCGGCGTGGAGACCGGGGCCGCGGTCAGGTGGGTGTCGGGAACCTTGGCGCTGGCGTTGAGGGGCGCGTAGCCGTTGGCGACCCCCTCCTCGCTGCGAAGCTGGTAGAGGGCGGGATCGAAGCCGGCGATCTCGGTTGCCGTCGCCGCCGCCGCTACAGCCGCGGTCGAGGCGGTGGAGGCGGTGCTGGCGGACGCCGCCGCCGCCGTGGCACTGGCGGATGCCGACGTAGCCGACGCCTGAGCCGAGTCCTTCGCGCTTTCAGCCAGAGCCGCAGAGGCCAGCGTGGCGTCGATGGAGGGGGAAACGCCATCATAGGCCGCCAGGGGCGCGCCAGAGCCGTCCGTCACCGCAACCGTGAAGGTCTCGGCCGTATCGGCCCAGATCGCCGCAAAGCCGCCCGCATCGTCGGCAATGACGGGATTGGCTAGAGCGGTTGCGAGGCTGGAGGTGGTGAACACCTCGGCCAGCGTCGTGGTCCCGTTCTCGTAGAAATAGAGCCGAGCGCCCGCGATCCTGTCGCCGCTCGCATTTTCGGCCGGCATCCAGCCAGGCACGATCAACCGTCCTGCGGCCATCGCGATCTCCTTCTTTGGGCTGCGGCGTCATCTCGACGCTGCAATTTGTGGGGTTTCGCCGGATGGGCTTTGCAGGCATTATCGGCGCGTGGGCGACGATGAAGACGTACGGTGGGAGATCGGCGAGCAGATTTACGCTCGATCTTCCTTTGTGCCCGGCTTCTTCATCTGGGCCTGGATCTTCGTCCTGCTGTGGAAGCACGCCAAGCGTAGCGCTCGTCGAGCCTGGCGCCGGATCAGTAGGCTCGGCCAACCCCAAGTTCCGGCCGGTTCGGGATCGACACCTCAACCGCCGGTTCAGGCGCTGCCGTCGTCAACGCTCCAGCCCTGGACAATCGGGCCGAAACCTCTCGACGTAGAGCGGCTAAGGCGGGATCTTGAGGCCCGGCGTCATTGAGCGCCGTGGCGAGGGTCTGTAGGAAGTCCTGACCAGCCCCTTGACCGCCGCGGGCTTCTGCCGCCGCGATCAGGCGATCAAGCATCCCCTCATCCGTCGTGACCCGCGCAAGCGCTTCGGCCTGGGCCGGACTCACTCCGCGGCGGCGCCACCAATCCGCCGCGGTGCGGGCAAGACCGATCACGTCGCCACGAAGGGTCTGCTGAACCGCGTTGGCCCCGGCCGAGACATTGCGGCCAACCTCGCCAAGGTCATTCTCCAGAACCGCGGTGCGAGAGCCTGCGCCGGGCGTGACCATGGAGGCGTTGCGGGTCTGGCGCAGACGCGCGGCGATGTTGCGAAGGTAGCCGTCCGCAGCTTCCTCGCCCACGGCGGCGGCCAAGTTCTCGCGGACATAGGGCGAGGTCGAAAGCTCGTCCAATGAGCCGAAGGTCGAGGAGCGCTGGCCGCCCAGCGTGTCGAGGATTTCCTGACGGATCGCCATGGCGTTAGCGCGGCGGGCTTCCGGGCCGAGGCTCTGAACCCACTGGCCATAGTCGGCCGGGTCGGTGGAGAAGATGTCCAGCCGATCAGTCCCGTCCGCAACGTTGATGGCCTGCGTCGTCTGACGAAAGTTGGCCCGCGCCTCACCCAGGCCTTCGACGTTATCCAGTGCGCCGGTGATGGCCGACTGACGCGAGCGAAGGCCTGACGCGATGTCACGGGCGCCGCGGCGGCCAGCGGTTTCGGCGCGCTCGCCCATCGCGATGCGGATACGGTCCAGCGTGCCGGCCGAGACCTCGGGAAACTCGTTCATGTTAGGGGCCAGGAGGGCGTCAAGCTCTTGAACCTGCGTATAGTCCTGACGCGCGACGGCGGCTTGCCGGGCACGCTGGATAGCAGCTCGGCCGGGGTCGCCGCGAAGCGCAGATGCCGCGTCGGCGTCGATTTGCACCATCGCCTGGTAGGGCTCGCGATACTGCGTCGTGGCCGCCTCGCTGCGCGCCGTGGTCAGGTCGTCAACATAGGCGGTCACGGTGCGCGGATCGTCCACCATGCGGCGGGTGTTGCTCATCACCGCGGGCTTCGTGGAGGCCGAACGGGTCATGGCGTTCTGGGTCAGGATCTCGCCGGCCGTGTCGGTCTTGACGCCGGTGGCGCGAGCCACGCGACGGCCACGTTCGCCGATCACGTCCAGGCCAGTCGGGGCAACGCCAACGTCGCGCATAGCTTGGGCCTCGGCGCGCATCTGAGCCGGATCTGCCTTTGCGCGGTCCACCAGCACTTGAGCGGCCAGGTCCTCGTCGGTGCGAACCATGCGGGGGCGGGTCAGAGCGTAGCCAGCGGCCCCCAGAGCGGCGCCACCCATTGCCGCAGGGATGATGGCCCGGTTTGCTCCTTGAAGGCGCTCCTGGCCCGTCCCGCGGTCAGCGAGAGCATATGCCGCGGCTTCCGTCGCGGCCGTGGTCGCGCCGCGGGCGATGGCTGATGTAAGCGTCGTCGCAGCGCCAGCGCCAACCGCCGGAATCATAGCGGGCGCGGTCATGCCGGCGCCGCGACCCACAGCCGCCACTTTTGGCCGACGCTGCGTAAAGTCGTCTTCGACCACGCGTTGATCGGCCATGTTGCGACGGAAGGCCCCGCCGATGTCGCCCGGCGTGATCGAGCCGTCCGGGTTGCGGGTCCCGCGCACCTTGCCCGTCACCACATCCCCCGCGGTGCGCAGACCGGCGACAACCTCATCCCCGATGCCGGATCCGCGGTTGATGTTGGCCATGAGGCCTGCGACCTCGCCGAACGCGCCCTCAGTCCGACGACGCTGCGGCTTCGTGGTCGGAGCGCGGGTCTGCTGCGCCTCGTAGCGGGCCGCCACCTTCGCCGCGGTCTGGGCGTCCGGCGCATCGACCTCGATGGTCTTGCCGGACTGGAGCGTGATCTCGAAGGTTTTCATGGCTTCTCACGCACCGTGTAGGTCTGGTTGCCGACCTTGACCGACGCCCCGCCGGGGCCGGTCTCGGGTTGGCGGCTGCGCTTGGCGTCTTCGGCCATGCGGCGATCGGTCGGCCCCATGCGGCGCTTTTCATCCGTCGCGCCAGAGCCGCCACCAGGGCTCCAGGCGTCCACTTCAGGATAGGGCTGTTCGCGCCCCGTCAGTCGGGCCGCGGCGTTGATCAGACGCTGGCGGTTTTTCGACTTGGCGGCCAGGGTCTGGGGCGTGTCGCCGATTTGCGGGAGATTGGCGCGAACGAACCGCTTGGCCTCGCTGTCTGTCACCGCGGCGCCGGAGAAGATGGGCAGGATGGCGGATTCGAACGTGCGGTTGGCCTGTTCATAGGACTGATAGTCATTGCCGCCGACCATGCGAGCCGCCGCGCCGCCGTCAAATGGAATGGCTTCAGCCATGCGGGCGCCCCAATCGCGGCTGTAGGGATTGACCCCGCCCCGCTCGGCTTGCTCCATCTGTTTCTGCGCCGCGAAGATCGGATCAAATCCGAGTTCCAGGCGCGTTCGGGCCTCGGCTGCCGCGGTCTGCGGGCCGCGCATGACTTGGACCCCGCCGCCCTTGCTCGGGCGCAAGATCGCCCCGTCGTTCGTTTCATAGGCGCCTTGGCCGTATTCGGCGCGGGGCTTAGTGCCTTCCGGGCCAAGCGGGACGACCCGCCCGCCGCGCACCGTGACGCGGGTCCCATCCGGCGCCGTGCCGGTCATGCCTTCGCGGAGATCAGCCATGTTGGGTCAGTCCCACTTGATCGCATCGGGGGTGTAGCCGGCGCCGTATCCGCCCTGCGCCTGGCGGGCGGCATGTTCGGCTTGCCGCTGGGCGAGGTTGGCCGCGGAGATGCCGACCTGACTGCGAGAGATGCCGACGCGCTCGCGAGACAGGCCAAGTTCTTCATCGGCGCGGCTGTCATCCCGACGCCGGGCCTTCTCGTCGAAGTATTTCACCAGGCCCATCGCGTCGATGAAGATGGGCGCCAGGGCTTCGTCGGTCGGCTCAAAGCTGGCGAGCTGTTCGGGCGTGTAGCCGGCCGAGATGAGGGTCGAGGCGTTCTGCTGGATATAGGACCGGCGGGCGTTGATGTCCTTCATGTCCATCAGGGGGGCCACGGTGCGGGCGATGGTTTCGGCCCGGCGCTGAACCTCGGCCTGCTCGCGCTCGTCGGCCTTGTCGAGAAGACCTTGGACCTCCGCGCCAAGCTCAAGCTGGCCACCGGAGAAGGCGGTCTTGATCGCCCCGTCGTAGTCGCCAGCGCCCACCAGCGAGCCAATGGTGCGGCGGGTTTCAGACTCGGCCTGGGCCGCGCCAAGCTTCTGGGCGGACAGGCCAAGCTCAAGGTCGCCGCCCTCCATCGCTGAACGGGCCGCGCCGGCATAGTCGCCGGACGCCATGAGCCCGCCGACCTGACGACGACGATCCTGGCCGTCGCGCTGTTGCCGACGATCCTGGCCCGCCTCATAGGAGCCGATGGCCTCGGTCATGCTGGGAATATACACCCGGTTCATCGCGCGTTCCTCAGTAGGGGCCAAAGCCGGTGTAGGCGGGATTGTAGACGGTCTGGCCCATGGTCATCGACGGGATGCGACTGGCGCTCGGCTTGCTGCTCGTCGGGCGATTGCCGGCGAGATAGGCGCCTGCGTTGATGACGTTGCCAAGGCCGCGGTTCCACGAGTCCGCCGCCCCCAGGGCTGCGTCGCCCTGGGCCTGGGCGCCGGTCATCAGCAGGTTGCCTTGATTGGCCGCGAAGCTGGTCGCTGCGCTCTGATTGGCCTGGGTTGCGCCGGTCCCGAAGCCCGCCATGCTCAACAGGGTCGAGTTGCGGGTGTCGTAGCGATCAGTCAGATAGCCGCGATCATCGGCGTACAGCCCATCGGATCGGGCGCGGTCCTGGCCATAGATGGAGTCGGCTCGGCTCCGGTCGGTGTTGTACTGGCCGAGGTTCATCCCGTAGATGCCGACTTGGCGGCCGGCAAAGTTGCCGTACTCCTGCGAGGCGAAGTCCTGATTGAACCGGGTCGCGGCCTTCAGCCGGTTGCCACTGAAGCGGTTGCCGCCGGTCGAGGCGATGGCGTCCAGCGCGGAATTGCCCTCGCGAAGCCGCAGCTCATAGCCGGGATCTTGCTCGAACGTCGCGATGGACAAGTCGAGGCTGGGCGCTGGGCCGAAGTCCTGGCGCGGGGCGAACTCGGGTCGAGCGCCGGCATAGTAGCCGCCGGGCGCCGTGGGGTCGGCATAGCCTGGCGAAGGGCCAGCCTCTCCTCCCGTCATGGAGACGGTTGGGAATGCGCGTTGCTCGCCGGCCGCAAGGGCGTTGGGAAGCTGGACCTGGGCGACCCAATCCTCTTCGTCGGCCCATTGACCGCCGGGACCGATGACGCCCGCTCCACGAAGCTCCGCGGCCCGCTGCGCCACGTCCTGGTTGGCCTGCAAATAGGCCGGCACGTCATAGGTCGGGCCGCCGCCGTAGCCGGGCTGCGTCATCGAGACCGAAGAGGGCGTGGCGCCGTTCGGCTGGCCGGGCGCGCGAAGACCGAGGCCGCCAGCCAGCGCATCCGCCGCCGAAAGCCCGATCTGGCGGAACGGCTCGTTGTCGGCCCGGTTCTGCTCGTAAATCTGCTGTTGCAGGCGTGCGGCGTCTTGGGTTGCCTGGTACGAAAGCTGGCCAGCCTCGCGGGTGGCGTTGGCGGCGTTGTTGGCCCCGATCAGGCTTGCAGCGGTCCCGGCGACGGTCAGGCCGCCTGCGATAGCAGAACCGCCCCCGATGGCCGCAAGGCCGGCGCCAATAGCGGGAAGAACAGGCATTAGCGCCTCCTTGCGGGACTGGCCCGCCATGCGTCTTTTGTCAGAAGCCAGAGCCGATAGGACCCGTGCGGCCCGTCGCGGAACTCGCCGCAGGGCTCGAAGCGGAAGGTCTTCGGGGGTCTGGATTGTGGGTGTGGCGTCTCATGGGTGATGACGAGATCGCCGCGCTCGAAGATGTAGTCGAAGGCTTCCCGCGCCGCGGAGAAGGCCTCGCGGCCCCATCCTGCGGGCTTGAACAAGGTGTGAAGCTCGAAGGCGTGGCCGAAGCTGTCGGCCGGGAAAAACAGGAATCCGCCGTGTTCAGCGGCCAGGGGAATGGCGCGCTCCAGCGCCGGAATGATGGCCGCCGGCTCCAAGTCGCCCCGCATGTGCGCCAGGGACGGGTCAGACAGCACATCGACCCAGAACGCCGGGTCGCGCTCGACGCGGATCACGAGATCGCCGTGACCCGACCCTTGGCGTCCACAGTGATGGAGGCCGGTGGGGCGTAGATTCCAGGAGTGACCGCCGTGTCCGCGAGGGAGAGCGTCGGGTTGCCAGAGACGCCATCCCCGTTCGTCACCGTGACCTGACCCGCAGTCCCGGTGAGGGTCCGTTTGGTGAAGGCGTCGGCGCCGGTTTGCGTGACTAGGCCCGCCCCACTGCTAAGACCCGCGAGCGCCTCAAGCGTGGCGTCGTAGTCCTGCTTTTCCCCGACGATCCCGCCTGCGCGGGAAACCAGGGCAGCGAAGAAATTGCGCCAGGGCTGCGTGACGAAGCCGCGCGGATCGAGCATAGGAACGCCAACGGGCGGGATCTGAAGCGGGAGGGCCATCAGTCGCGCTCCACGTCGATGTCAACATAGACGCCAAGGATCGCCCGGCGAACCGGGTCAGCGATGGTCAGCCGGAACGCCATGGCGTCAGAGGAGCCTTGCGGGCCGAAACCGACGCGCTTGGTGCGCTCGCCGGATTTCCCCATGCGGCGTTCGATCCGATGGACAAAGACCTCGCCGTCCTTCGTCGTTTCGAGGGTGATCTTCGGATCAAGGGTTAGGGAGCCGACCGCCGTCTGAGCGATGACCTCCACCTCATCGACGGAGAAGTCCAAGCCCTGGGCATAGGCGTAGGGCGTGGTCATCTCGAAGATCAGGGGCTCGCCGGCCTCGGTGTGGGTGTTCGCGTCCAGCCTGAAGATCGTTCCGGTTCGGGAGTCGGCGAACAGGTCATGCCCGAAACACCGGGCGTAGAACGTCGCGCACCAGGTCTCAGATCCGAAGGACTTGCGCTCGTGCCAAAGCTCGGTGGACTGATCGAAGACGATGCAGCCCGCCGGATTGCGGAAAGTGACCAGGAGGTGGCCTTCCCAGACATGCGCTGTGGCGATGGTCTGTTCGGGGTTGGGCCAGGTCTTGATCTGGCGCTCGATGTCATGATTGGAGACACGAACCGCCGTGATCCCGTCCAGCCGTCGCACGGTGCGGTCTGAGGCCAGGAAGAACATGGTGTCGTTCGTGACCACGCCAGCTTCCCGCCCGGCAAAGCCCACGTCCACCATCACGTCCTGATAGCGGGTGAACGGGAAATCGGTCCCGCCGGTGTTCTGCTGCGCCTCGATGGTCTGCTTGCCGGCCAGGAACAGGGTCCGGCGCAGGATGATCGGCGTAATCAGGATGTCGGGCTTCCACTCCGCGGAGGCGAAGTCGAGCGCGTCGAAGTCCAGCGGATCGTCCAGCTCGCAGGCGACGAAGATGTCTGTGTCGCGCTCGGTGAAGACGAAATAGCCATCGACCCACGCCACACCAGAGGCTTCCGGGGCGTCAGGGTCTGTAACGACCTGCGTCGAAGCCCCGTCATAGACGTAGATCGATCCGGCCGAGACGATGACGACATGAACACCGTCGCCGGCCATCGCCACTCGGTCGGCGCCAGGGATCGAGCCCTTGACGCTCGCCACGCCGTTGACCGCGATCTCGTAGAGGTTGGTCCCGGCCACGACGAATAGACGGTCGGTCATCTCCAGCATCCCGCGAGGGGCGCCAGGAAGACCGCTAGACCACGCCACAAGGCCAGGGGAGCCGTAGACCGGCGTCGGCTCCTTGCCCTCCGGCACGCTCTCCAGGTAGCCGTTGACCAGCCGCTCCACGCCCTCCATCGGGACCTTGGCGCGGCCAGCCTTCTTACCGATCGGAAGGGGAAGGCGCATCAGAAATAGGTCGCCCGAACCGTGGGCCGTTCGGCGCTGGACTTCAGAGCGGCAAGGCGAACCTCACCCTCCATCATCCGGGCCTCATGGCCCTTGCCGTTCTTGCCGAACGCGGGCGCCGCCTGAGACGCAACCCACAGCATGAACGGCATCGCCGCGGCGTCAGGAATGTCGTTCGCATCCCACCAGACCAAACCGCGCTCTTGCAGCTCGGCCCGGCTCGTGTCGATCCAGATGTCCGCCAGGTTGGCGAGTTCGGCCGGCGGGCTTTCGTCCGCGGCGTTGATCACCTTGAGGTGCGCCAGGAGCATCCGGCGAAGCTGCTGTTTGGTCATTGCAGGGTCGCCTTGTCGTAATCGTGGATCAGGTCGCAGAAGGCGTAGCCGTCGATCTGGGCGAGGAAGGCAGCGGCCAGGTCCGTGTCGTCGGTCGCGTCGCCGCAGACGTCGAAGAGGTTGACGATGGGAGCGAGGCGGCCGTCGTCCAGCAGGGCCACGCGACCCGGCAGATGGAGCGCGACGACCGCCGCCACGGCCCTAGTCCTCGCCCTTGATGAACTTCTGCTCGTCCACCAGGGCCTTCAGCTTGGCGACGCCGAGACGACGGTCAAAATCGACGTTCATCCCCTCCAGCGTCTTGATCAGCGCGGCCTTTTCGTCCGACGCATTGGAGCCGCCGGGGATCTGGTCGCCGTCGCGGTCGAGGGCTTCGACCTGGGCGTCGGTCAGGTGCGGATAGGCGTCGGGCGCGATGAAGTCGGGGGCCGGATCGCCTTCAACGGGGGCGGGCGTGTCGGCCGGGACCGGATCGACCCACGGCGCGGTAATCGGGGGCTCGGCTTGAGCGACGACGACATCAGTCTCGCCGTCATCCGTCGCGAAATGGCTGTTGCCGGCCAGCTTGCCCTCAAGGGCGCTCGGGACCGGATCGACCCATTCGTTCTTCGGAAACGCGACGCCATGCAGCGTCAGGACTTTCGGGCCATCACCGTCATAGCGGGGATCGCCAATGAACATGGCTCTCATGCGGGTGTTCCTTGGGTTGGAAATGGCCCGCGCTGGCTCGGATTACGGCAACTTCGAAGCTGCGCACCGCTTGACGCCGAATGGCGCATCCGTGCTGGTTTTGATAACCGCAGCCCTGGCGCGGCCGGCTGCTGCGGGGAATGCGCAGAAAGGTGGGCCGACCCTATCCAGAGCCGGCCCGATCACGCTTAGGGAACGATGTAGTCCACGCGGCAATAGATGGTGCCGGCCGCGAAGACGTTGGCGGCGACATTGGCCTCGGCCTGGATCACCGTCTCATTGGTGAAGGGACCGATGACGCCGGCGCCCATGTTGAAGGGGCGCAGGTTGACGCCGGCCGGGGTCAGGTCGGTGTTCACGTCACCGGTGAGGACGCCGGCATTGACCAGGCCCGCAGGCGTGGCCGCATCGACGGTTTCCGCGCCGCCGTTGGCGGCCCAGCCGAGATCGATGTCCAGCACCTCAGTGCCGGTGTCGAGATCGCTGGTCCAGAACTCGCCGCCAACCACGATGGCGCCGGCGGGAAGCTTGCACAGCTTGAAGATGTCGCCGTCTTCGACGTTGGCGGCGACGGCGTAGGAACCAAAGGCGACGGCGAGAGCGCCAGCGCCCATGGGCTTGTAGACCGGGAAGTCCGCAGCAGCGCGGGTGCCCGTGAGAGTTTCAGCGGCCATGTGACCACTCCTTTCAGGAAAAGGGGGCGGACGGCCCGCTAGGGGCCGCCCGTCAGGTTGTCAGGGGATGGACCGCTTAGGCGTCGGCGACGCCGGAGACGTACAGAGTGGCGACCCCATAATCGCGGAGGTCGTCACGGTCGCCCGAGCCCGAACCGAAGGTCAGCTTGTCGAAGCCGTCGATGGCGTCGATGGCCACGCCGGACTTGTCCTGATAGTCGAACTTCTGCTCGATGGTCTTCCACCGCTTGGCGATGCCGTAGCCGATGGCCTGGGCGCCGAGCAGATAGACCGGGGTCACGTCGATGCTGGAGGCGCCAACGCCGGTGTAGATCGGCAGGTCCTCGCACTCCTTGATGATGATGCCATCCCAATAGAGATCGCCGCCTTCGAAGAGGCGCATGGCCTCTCCCTGGGCAGTGGTGTCGTCGAGGATGGACTCCATCTCGGAGCGAAGGTCGCGCATCGCGAACGGGTGAGCGTAGGCGATGTACAGGTACTTGCCGTTGCCCTTGTCCTGGAGGGGGCGGATCTTCGGCGAGGCGGTGCGCGCCATGCGCTTCAGAAGGGAGAGAGTGCCCTTCTTCAGTACATCGGTCGTGCCGTCCACGTTGGCCAGCGACGCGGAGTGGTCGTTGGCCGAGTTGTTCGACTTCGCGGCGCCAAACAGAACGCGGTCGGCGTTGTCGGCCAGCCAGGCGTCCTTCTGGCCCTCGGTGGCCGAAGCGTAGGCCACGCCGTTGATCGACCCGAGAGCGCGGATGATGCGGTCGCGGGTGTTCTCCTTGCCCCAGGTCATGAGGGCCGGCTTGGCGGCTTCACGCAGGCCGATGGCCGACTTCTGCTCCTCCATCTCGGGAACCAAGACGCCGTGGCGGCGCTTGTTCACGGTCAGGGGGTGCGAACGCGAGGTCAGGTCTTCTTCCGACCCTTCCAGGGTGGCCGAACCCTCCACACCGTCGCCGGTGAGGCGGTTCAGCAGGGCGTAGTGGATCACGTCGCCCTTCTTCTTGGTCAGGTCTTCCTTGACCTGGATGGCCGCGTTTTCGCCCATCTCCATCAGCTTGGAGAACACGTTCTCCTGGATGTGCTCGACGAAAAACTTGTCATCCCACTGCTCGACAGTGAGACCGGTAGCCGCGCGGGTTTCCGCCATGGCTAAGCTCCTTCATTGGGAATGCGGCGTCGTCTCGACGGCGCAGGGGGTTGGGTGAGTGACCCGGCCTAGCGGTTCAGAATGTCGCCAAGCGGGGTCGGCCCCGTGAACGCCGGAGCCCCGGAACGGGGGGCGGCGCTCCGAACACCGGCGGTGGCCGGCGGGGGCGTCTGATTGGGTTGAGCGCGCATCTGCGGATTGGCCGGCGCGGGGTCGCGCTGCTGTTCGGCCAAGATCTCCGCGCGGATCTGATCCTCCAACCGCTTGCGGTAGGCGGCGGGATCGTCACCGACCTCTTCGACGACACGTTCACGCTGGAATTGCGTGAAGGCGGCGCCCCACGGGTCGGGCTGGCGGATGGCCCACTGCTCGATGTCCGGCTTGGTGCTCAACCAGGCGCGGCAATCTTCGAAGGCGTCAGCGCCGTGCTGTTGCTTGGCGAAGCGCTCCGAAAGGGTGAGCGTGGTCTGGAGTTGGAAGGTCTGGAGTTCGCCTCGCAGGCTTTCCTGGATCGCCCGATGATAGCCGTCGGGGTCGGCGAGAGGATCAAGGGCCGGGCCTTCGTACTGTTGCGGCTGCGGCTGGGGTTGCGCCTGACGGCGGCGCGCGTCGGCCAATTGGGCCTCCGCCTCGCGCACGGTCTTGTTCGCATTCGTGACATGCTCGCGCGCCCACTTGGGGAGACGCGGGTTCAGCCACTCTTGGAACTTCGGATCGTTGGCGAGCTGGTCGAAGTCGGCGGCCTGGGCGGGCGCCTGGGGAGTCTCCGCATTGGCCTGCGGGGCGGCTTGGGGGTCGGGGGTCAGCGCGGGCTCATGGGCCTGCGGTTCCTCCGACTGGCCCAACCCCGACGCGGCCTCTTGAGGGGCGTTGCCGCCACCCAGAATGTCCGACATCGGGGTCAGGTTCGTCTCGGCTTCATTCCCAGCCGGGGGGTTAGCTTGGTCCATCATGTGGGATGCGCTGGACAGTCTCTCGACGTTCAGCTCTCTCGGCCGTACCGGGCCGGGCGGATCAGCCCACTAGGGGCGGATGGGGGTCGCGCGAGGGCGCGGAAACTGTTAGGCTTTTGGCCTCATCAGGAGGCCGCCATGTTCTGGTTCTGCGTGCTGTTCGGCGCTGCCGTTGTCGCGTTTTACGCTTACGAGACGTGGGCCATCGAACGCCTTGGGCGACGATGGCGCCAATTGATCAAGGACGGCCGCTGGCTCGCTGCCCGGGAAGCTGAGTTCGAAGCCCTGTGTCGCGAGCAGGCGCCCTACAACGAAGCGGCCCGGAAGATCCTTGCCGAGCGAGCCGGCCAATGACCCCAACCAAGCGCCCGAAAGACATGACCGACGCCGAACTGGCGGGCCTTGGCGTCAAGAGCCAGCTTGAGAACGAACGCGGTCCCGATGGCGGCTTGCTTCCAATCCGCCTGTCGCCTGAGATCATCGAGGATGACGACCTGATGGGTTACTGGCGAGATCGCGCCGGGACTTGGTGGCGCGAACCGGGAATGTTTTAGGCCACCATCCTCGGCTCACCACCCATAAGCCCCGCCATCGGGGCCTCCTGCGGCTGGGGAGGCATCGGAACGCCGCCGTCAGGCCCCATAGGAGCCCCGCCAGCGCTTTCCATGCCCTGAGGCATAGGCACGCCGCCCGGACCTTGGGGTTGGCCCTGCGGAGGGGCCTGAGGCGCGTCCGTCATCCCGGCTTGCATGTCAGGCATATCGACGGCCACGCCGATGCGGGCCAGCTTCTCGGCGCCGGACGCGAGTTGCGAATAGGCCCCGGCCCGCGTCGCGGCGACCTTGGCCTCGGCCATCTCGCGAGCGAGACGGGTTGCGTCGTCGGCGTTCGGGTCCTGCGGTTGCTGGCCGGCTTGATCCAGCATTTCCAGCAGTTGAGCCTTGCGTTTGGACGGCAGGCCCGGGTGCATCTCCAGCGCGATCTTGAGGAACGGCGGGGGAAGGTTCGAACCGAGCAGCTCGACGAACGCCCCGTAATGCTCTCCGCTCTGGTTGATCGTGTCCGGCGCATCGGAGACGATGATGTCCATATCGAGCCGCGCCATGTCGTTGGCGACCATGGGCTGGCCGGTCTGCGGATCGACGGCCGGGACCAGATTGCCGGGGCGGATGCCCTGTTCGGCTGCCCGGCGCCATTCGTCCTGCGTCCCGGTGATGCCGGTCTGAGGGTCCATCCACTGTTGCGCGTTGAGCCCAACCCATTTTGGGCTGTCTTCATCATCCGTGACGCGGACCCATTTCTCGGCGGTCCAGAACTGCTTCATCATCGATGCGACGATATTGAACACGCGCCAGTCCATCCGGCGCAGGGTGTCCATCAGATCCGACTGCTCGACCAGACCGCCGGCCTGTTGCGCCTCGATAGCGCGGCCCGACTGATCGGAGACGCCCTTGCCCAGAAGCGCCTGGTTAGGACCAGCCTCCTGGATATAGGCCATGGCCTGCATACCCATCTGGGTCTGCCCCATGGACAGGTCCAGGCCGCGGTCGATCTTGAGCGCTGCGCCGACGTTGGTTTCGATCCAGCCATCCGGGCGGGCAAGTTCGCGACGGGCTTGGTTGACGTCATCCACCGCGCCCTTCTCGGCGACGACTTGAGTGACGTTCAGAAGGTGCTGCGCCTTGGACCGGCGCTTATTGATCTCGTCCTGGGGATCGATCAGGTGGCGCATCTCGCCGTATCGGTTGTTGTCCCGATCGACGTTGGCGCTCTCGATCACCCAGGGGCAGTAGCCCTCGCCGTCCTGGTCCACATACGGGTCGGTCGCCTCGTACAGCTTGCCGCCGCGGGTGAACTCGCAATAGGTCCAACCCCGCGTGGTGCGGTGCCAGATATAGACCATGCGGACCCGCTTGCGGCGGCCATCAGCCCACACCGTGTAGCGCGGCTTGTCGTCATAGGTCCGGCCTGGACCGGGCGCGGTCTCAATGGTCGCCTCAAGGATGGTGCGAGCCTGAGCCTCGTCCATGCCGTTGGCGACGGCGCGGGCCAGTGCGTCCTCATAGTCCATCCAGACGACTTGGCCGAGATATCGCGCGTCGCTGAAGTCAGGCTCGCTGGAGTGCGGATCATAGAACAGGCGATCCCACTGGATGCGCTTGATGTGAAACTCGATGTCGCCATTTCGCTTCTGAAGCGCGGCGATCTCCAGGCCGGCGAAGCCCTCGACGATAATGTTCTTCCACGCCTGCGAACGGGCCGAGGGATAGTCCGCCTTGTCGATGACGTAGCGCATCCCATCGGTGAAGGCTTCCGCGGCCCCGACGTCGTTCGGGTTGTTCCGCGGCCAGGCCTTCGGATCGCGGCGCTGGCGCTTTTCCATCCCACCCAGGAACGAGGCGCGGGCGCGGAGCACGTTCAGGACGATAGGCGGCTGACCACGGGTGCGGAGGGTGTTGACCTCCTCGTCGGTCAACTGCTTGTTGTCCACATAGTCCCGGTCGCGCTCGGCCTTGGTCCGGGCGGTGTAGCTCGCCTCTTCCGCGGCCTCGTACATCTGGATCAGGGCCGGAAGGTTGTCGGGCTGGCCTTCAGAGGCGGGATTGTTCAAGCTGTCTTCCAATCTGCCCTCCCTCCTGATTGATCGGCCTGAGACCAGCGGTCGCGAGGCGGCGCCGGTTGTGGTTTGACCATCGGGATGATCGCGCTGTTCACGGCGTATTCGCCGGCCGCGTCGGACCCGTGGGAATTGTCGTCGTGCAGGGGCTCGGTGAAGGCCGCCAGTGAGCGGTTCCAACGCTTGCGGTAGTTTCTCAGGCGGTCGAGGCCAACGGCGCAGCGGTGCGCATCGAACGACATGACCGGCAGGAGGCGTCGCAGGGCGTTGATCCGCTCGGCTGGCCCCTGCTGCACACCGACCCGCACCGGCTTGACGCCGAAGCCTTGGAGGGTTTGCAGCCGGGTCTTTGCGCCGGCGCCCCACTCCCGGACCTTCACGTCGTGGGGCAGGAAGTGGTTCCGATAGGTGTAGGGCTGTGTTCGTCCGAGCTTCGCCAGCGCTTCGGCCCGCTCCACCGGATCGGGGATAAGCTCCGGCATGGCGGTGCGGACAATGGCCTCGACGCCCTCACCGTTGGTCTCGAAATAGTCGATGGCCCGGACGCGCTTGCCGTTGTCCTGAAAGAACCAGATCGCGGTGTAGTCATCGACCCCGATGTCCCATGCGGTGTCCACCGGCATACTGGCGATGTGCGGAACGTCGGTGATGCGCCCCTCGTCCAGGGCCTTCTTCAGTTCGGTCCCGTAGTAGGAGCCGGGAACCGCGGCGTCGAAGTCCACCAGGTATTCTTGGCGGAACTTGGCGTCGCCCTCTTCCTCGGACCCGGTTTCGTCGATGAACTCCTGGCGCTCCTTGTCCAGTTGTTCGATGGTGAAGACGCTGGTCTGAAGGGCCGTTGACCGCTGCGTGAACCACGTCGGATCGCGCTCGCGGGCCTCGAATGCCCTGACGGCATGGTTCCGACCACGCGGCGTCCAGATGAAGATGGCCCAGCCGCCGTTTTCGGCCAGGATCGGGCGGATGTAGGTCCAGGCGTCGGGCTTGGCGATGGCCCACTCGGAGAAGACCACCCCGATGGGCGGCGAGCCCACCAGGCTGTCGAAGTTGTCCGACCCCACAACCTGCCATGTCGATCCGTTCTTGAACCGGATGAACATGTCGGTGTTGCGGATCTCGGCGCCGTCCATCAGCTCGCCGAACGCTTCGTAGATGCGCCGCTTGCCGGTGTGCGGGTTGACCGCATCCCAGATGGCTTTGCGGGCCTGAGCGGCTTCCGGCAGCATGTGCCAGTAGACCCCGACCCTGCGCTGTGACGCTTCCTTGGCCCAAGCCAGGGCTACGTCATCCTTGCCCCAACGCCGATGCGCCGCGACGTCGGCTCGCCGGCCTCCAGCCAAGAGATAATCCCAGAGCGGCCGCTGATAGTCCCGAGGCTTCCACAGCGCCGCGCGCCTAGCCCGTTCCGCCCTCACCTCTTCAAGGGTCGGCAGGCGGCTTGCACTAATCGCCATCGGGGATCAGTTGAAGTCGTCTAGCGGGATGCCATAGTCGTCATCAACCACGCGGCCGGACTGAATGCGGATAGTCTTTCGCGCCCCTCCAAAGGTCGCGGTGATGTCCACATAGCCGCGCTCGCCGCTAATGGTGGTGGAGAGCTGAGATCCCGAGACGGTCGGGGTCGTGGCGCTAAGCCCGCTGCCTTCGGTCGTGACCGATGTCGGCGCGCCTGGGTACTCGATCAGGACCGGCGTCGTCTCGCCCTCAAGGGGGTTGATCGTCGCAGCGTTGCGCTTGGCGTCGTAGTCGGCGCCGTAGACCGACAGGCCGCCGCGGGCCAGGACTTGGATGCGCATGGTTCAGGCCGCCAATATCGCGAAGCACATCGCGCCGTAAGCCGCGCCGCGGGCGAGTTCGGCGACCGTGTTCTGGTTGCTTTCAGGGTCGCCTCTGGCTTCCAGATCGGCGATGGCTCGGCCATATGCAAAGGCGATGACCGTTGCGGCGATGGCGAAGCCGATTGAGGCCGCAGCCGCAGTGATGGGGTCGCCCAGCACACCGCCAACTGCAATCACGATCACGCCTGGTATCACGATGGCATGACGAGCCAACACGCCGGGAATGTCCGTCGCGTGGCGGGGATCAAGCCGACCGCCCAGCGCCTTCCACGGCAATGAGCGATAGACGCCCCACACGAGGGCCAGGAGAGCGCCAGGAAGGCCGGCGATGAGCCAACCCACCACGGCGCACGCCAAAGCCGCCCAGGCTAGCCCACGGCCCGGCAGGACCGCATCGAGCTTCGGCGCGCCGCCCCCGGCGAAGCGATCGGCCAGGGCGTAAAGCGGGATCAGGAGAAGAGCCGAGATCATTGGATCGACCCCTTTCGATAGCGGTGGATGCACCCCGCCCCTCTCTCAGGGCTCCTGGCGCTGTATGTCTGACCTAGGCGGGCTTGCTAATCGTCTAGGCTGCGGTAAGGCTTGGCAATGCTACCAAAAACGGAGCAATCGACTTGGACTCTGACGTTCTCGCCCGCTTCGCCGCCATTGCCGTCATTGTCGTCGTAGGTGTGCATTTCTGCGCTTGGGCGATAGCCTCGGAGGCTAAGCCCGTTCCTGAGGCGCCAGGCGCTTGCGGGGCTCTACTGCAGCGCATGGCCGAGTCCGGCGGATGGGTATCAGAAACGGATGCGGCCCCCGTCGCCGTTCAAGAGGCTGAGCGGCTTGGGCTGATCCGCCACGACGGCGTCGGCGGTAACGGCTATTTTCTGACCAGGCGCGGTGAGAGCGCGTTGGCTAAGTGGACGGAGAGCTAGAGCGGAAGCCCGTACTTGACGCCGACGTAGGCCGCTACGGCGGCGAGAGCATCAGCATCATTGACGATGCAAGCTTCGAACACCGCGACCATCGCCAAATCCATCTCGGGCGCCTGCGCGGCGGAATTTGTCGTGGCGATCCGATAGGCCCCGCTCCCAACCGCGCCGCTGGACGCCTGAGTGGTCATGCTCGTGGTGTTGGCGCGGTCGCGCACATTGGTCCCGTCGAAACCAAGCATGACGGTGTTCCACCGATCCGGGACAATCCCCTCGATGTCGAAGTCGGTTGTCCCGCGCCGGTGGCGCCACTTGGCTGCGGCGTTCGCCCACCGGAAGGTGTCTTGGTTTGAGGCGTCGGTGTAGCGGCCGTCAATGGTCCAGTCCGCCGATGGCGTCGACGGCTTGAACACCAGAACGCGCGTGTACGCGGCGGCAAGGTCAGGTTGGTCGCCGCTGAGCGTGCCCGTGTCCTGATCCGACCGGGAAAAACGCGCCACTGGCCGGCCGCTTAAAGCGTCCGAGATCAGGGCCGGGCGCTGACCGGATGGAAAAACAAGCGTCTGGCCAGAGCCCGACAGGTCCGTCATGGTCGCGATGTCGCTCCCGGACAGAGTGACGTGCTCAGCGTCGAAGACGTGCAGCGCGCCAGGGATGGCGAGCAGCGCCGCGAGATACCCAGGGGCCGGCGCCCCAGCCCGGCTCACGGCGCCATTGTAAACCAGAGCCATCAGGACACATCCATTTCGAAGACGATGCAGTAGTGGCGGATATACTGCGGCACGGTGTATCCCAGCGTGTAGAAGGGATTCACCGTCGAGGTCTGGTGCATCAACTGGCCGCGGCGGCTCGCCCACGTGTTCTGGTCGTCTCGGGTCCTTGCATAGGTGAGAACCCCGGCCTCGCCCGTGGACAGCTCGATGGTCACCTCAAGCGTGTCAGTGATTGTGACGGACGAGATGGTCGCAGACGCGCCCTCCCAGCCAAAGCCATAGTCCGTCGCCGCCAGGACCCAATCCGCGTCGAAGGACAGCGCGCCTGGGCCATCGAAGGTGACCACCACGGTTGTGCCCGACCGGATGGCCGAGACAGGCTTAACCGGCGTGAAATCGTCAGCCAGGTAGCGGCGTCGAGCATCAGCCTCCGTAGCGCCCTGCATCATGCGAGACGCGGCAGTCAGGTGAATATCTGTGGCGCCCTCATCAACCAGGGGGAACTGATACATCGGGCCGACAAGTCGGGTGGTGGAAGTCAGCGCCTCCGTCGCGTCCCACTGACCCAGCTGGGCCTCGTTGGCCGTCGCGGCGGCGCCAATATTGGTCTGCCAAACGAACACGCAGGGATCGGCAACCTGGCCCGTTATGGCCTTGATGTCCGTCACGAGATCGCCGACGATCGCCTGCAGGGTTGTGTCGTATGTCGAGCGCGTGAACGGCCCGGCCTCGCCCTGCACCAAGGTCAGGATCTTGACCTGTGCGCTCCGGCCATAGTCGGCCGCGACCTCTACGGCGCGCTCGTAGGCGGTCATCAGGTTGGTATAGTTGTTGGTCCCCTGCTCGAAGGCGGGGAGCTGCTGGCCACCCTCGAAGACGCAGAGATGCAGGCCGCCCTGCGAACGTTCCTCAGCAGCAACGCCCAGCGCTTCCTGCGCCGTCGCAGCCATAATGAAAAGCGACTGCGATGTGCGCCCAGCGTCCGACGCGGGCAGGATGTCTTGCTGGGTCGAGCCATCCAACACCGCGCTCGACGCGCCGTTGAAGGCGCTGTTGGCGGAGAACATGACATGCTTGGTGGGATATCGCGCAGCCGTCTCCACCGGAGCGCCGCCGAAAACGTCGCTGACGTTGGATTGACCGTAGACGGCATAGATCGGAAGCGGCTCGTTGCCGTCGATCAGCGCCGTATCGGTGAAGCTCACCCGCTTTTGCAGTGCGTTGTAAGTTTGCCCGTCCGCGTCGTCGTAGCTGAAAAAGCGAACCTGCGTCGGCTGGCCGCTCACCGGATCCACCGTTGTCGTGCTGCGGAGCACATTGTATTGGCCAAACGCCCCACGCACCTCCGCGGCGGAAGCGTGAAGCTGGGCGTTGTTCAGGCTCCACAGCGAAAGGCGCAGCGAGACCGAACCGTCAGCGGCCTGGCCGATCAGGGCCGCGTCGTTGCTGTCGCGCAGGACAATCGCGCCGAAGTCTTCGGGCTCATCTGCCGCGACGCTGGCGATGGTCGTTCCAAGCGCCCCCTCTCGCGCCGCGTTATCGACAACCACCAAATCCCCGCCCAGCGTGCGAAGAACCCCACTCATTGCTTCACCCAGGCGCTGACGCCCGTCAGGTTTCCATCAGTGTAGGTCAGGGTCTGGACCCAGGTGTTCGTCCCATCCGTGACGGTGATGGTCGAGAGGTTGCCAGAGCCGTCATAGGCCAGGGTCTGCGGAAGGTCCCCGGGAAAGGACCGATCCGGATAGACGATCTGTCGGGATTCGGGGTCGCGATAGGCCGGCATGGCGGACCTCCATCACAGGGAAACGCCGCGTCATCTCGACGGGGCTTGCAGGTTCGGCCCTAGGCCAGAGGATGTATTACATCCCTCCCGGTGGAGGGGTCAGGTCGGGAGCTGATCGTTCCGCTGGCGAAACCCCTCGGTGTAGCCTGCGAGATGTACCTGGCTCAGGAAGAACCCCGACGCGCTCATTCCGGCGCCACCTTAGCCAGCAACGCCTCAAGCTTCTTCAGGTCGTCATCATCCGCCTTCGACAGGTCGTAGGTCTGGATCGGGCCGCCGTTCGGGCCGCTGAACTCGCGCTTGTTCGTGTAGTGCCCGCCGACCTCTTTGGCCGCCTGCTCCAGCAGTTGAGAGGCCAGAGCGAGGTTGCTCATGTTCTCGGCCTTGTCGACCATACGCTGAAGGGCGCGGAGGCGAACGGCGCGGTGAGAAATTCCGATGCGGGCCGTGTCCTCAAGGAAGACCTCGCGGGTGCGCTCAAACAACACCTTCCACTTCTCGGAAAGCTTGGCGCCGGCTCGCTTGGTTGGATCGTATGCCTCGACGGCCTGCGGTGTAATCGTGAGGCCAAATTCTTTCTTGACCGCCTCGCGCACGACAGACGGCGCGTCGTAGCAGGCCAGGGCCTGAACCACATAGGCACGGGCTTCTTCGGTGAGCTTCGCCTCTCCACGCTCTGCCATCAGGCTATCCTCAAGACTTATGCGGCCCTAAGCGCGCAAGTCCCACAAACCTGAGAAATGCTTACGGCGGCGATTTGTGGGCCACGCTTGGCGGCTTCTACGAGTTCAGCCACGCCTGACGCAGAAGCGCCGTAGCGTCGGACCACGCCGACGAACTCCTCGACATCATGGCCCCTCATAGCGAACTTGGGACGGCCTTCGCGGGTGAATTTGGGCTGGCCGAAGTCGTCTCGCTCCTGGCCGGCGTGATAGAGTTCGTGCTCGACCAGGGCGCAGAACTCTGCGTCGCTACAGCTCGCCGCATAGCCAGCATCGAAAGTCAGAATGAAGTCCGGCACGTCGCCGAACCATTCCCGCACCTGAATCTCCTGGCGAGCCTTGCCCCACTTGCCTTGCATGGCTCGGGGCTGGCCTAGTTCACATTGCCCGACGATGCGGCGTTGTTGGCGGCTGTTGCCGACGTTGGTCCAAAGGCAGCCGATGTTGGCGAAGCGAAGGTGGCTGTGGTCGCCATTGAGAAGCCGCGCGTCATCGGCGATGAATGTGTCCATCAGCCATTGCGCTAGAGCGGGGTCAGGCTGAAAGGCGTCAGGCGCGACCGGATCGAGCAGCGCGGCGTCGGGATACGGCCGCTTGGTCTCTTCGGTCATGGTGTGGCCTCAGAGGCTTGGGTGTGGGCGCTGTACATGGGGATGAGCCGGCCGAGGCGTGCAAGCTCCTGCGTCTTGCGAGTGTAGTCTGCCCGGAGCAATTCGCTTTTGGCTAGGCGCTCGGCCATCTCCAGAAGGATCGTCTCGACGGCCTCTTCCCAATCGGTGGATTCGGGAAGGCTGCGGAGATCACGGATGCGGGTGGGAAGGTCCATGGCGGTCCTTAGCCAGATCCTTGCGGATGTCCTGGCGGTGGGTGGTTGATGGGGTTAGGCTCGCAGGAAGTCGCTGGCGCCGGTCTGCTTGCCGATGTCGGCGCGGCGGGCGATGTGGAACACTTCGGCTGACTGCTTGGCGTGAAGATCGGCCAGGGCGTTGTAGGCGTCGGCGCGGGCTCGCAGGGTGGGATCGTTGGGGATCATCGGGACCATTCGGCCCATGGCGCCGCCCAAGTCCATCGCTCTCAGCTCAATCCCGCCCACATCATACAGCGCCTTGCGGGCCATCTGGATGGGGTCGCTCTCAATTGCGCCGTGAAGCGCGTGAAGCGTCGCCATGCGTTCGGCGTGGGCCTCGGCAGACTTTCGCTTGTTGAAGCCGGCCCAGGTCTGCGCGTCTTCGGGCTGCGACGCGGCGTCGATGGCGCGACGGAGACCAGCAGAGAGACCGGCGCGCTCCTCGATGAACTCGACGTAGGCGCGGGCGCGCTTCACGATGTCTTCCGGCGAGGCCGCTTTCGTCTGCCCGTTGTTGGTCGCCAGAGTCAGAGCCTTCAGGCGGATCTCTTCGGGGGTCATAGGTGTTCCGGGGTTGGGGTCACGGCCAATTGTCGCGGAGCCAGGAAATGATCTCGCAGACGACCCTGATTAGGCGGGCGATCTGCAGGGCGACCGAGAGGCGGGTGGCGGGTCGAGTGTTTCTAGACATCCCGCCATTATCAGGGCGGCGGAATGTCGCTTAGGAGAGATGGTCAGAAGGCATCGCGCCGACTCGTGATTGAGCCGGCGCGATAGGGCGGCCTAGACCTTGTGGGCTCCCTCGACGCCGCGCGACATGCGGGCGCGGGTCCGCTGAAGGAGCCACATCTGGGCCTCTTCCAGCTTGGTCAGGGCGAGCGCGTTTTCACGGCACGAATACGGGCCAGTTTGGAAGCTACGCATCCGATCGATCAGAATGGCGAGCAGCGCCTCGTGGGTCACACCGTTGATGCCGGCCTCGCTGATCGGGCCGTTCTGAAACAGGATGCCGATGTGCGGGCCGGCGGGGGCGCCAAGCGACAGAACCGAGGGGTTCGCCTTCGGATCATAGCCGCTCACGACGTAGTAGTGGCTCGCGCCACCAGCGCCGGGCTCATCAGCCACGGTGATTTGAAGACGGTCGTTCGCCGCGTTGACGCGGTGTTCAGTCAGGGTGCGCATTGGGCACCTCCTTTCGATTGTCCGGCTGATGAAGTCTCGCGCCGCAGCCCCAACGCGCATGTGTAGGGCTGAGATGGTCTCGCCTCTGGGATGTTGAGGCGTTGGGCTGGGCGCGAAGGGGGGGGTGCTCTCGGGCGCGAGAGGATGTATTACATCCCCATGGCTCAACCGAAGTCCCCGCCCCTATCGTTCCGACCTCCGGCTGATGTGCTGGAGGCTGTAGAAGGCTGGGCGGCTGGTCGGGGCATGACCCGGAACGCGGCGCTTATCGCGCTGCTGCGTCTGGGGTTGGATGCGCCGGAGCGGGTGAAGGTGGATCTGCCAGTGGGGCGGGAGGTGCCGGCCTATGGGTCGCGGTTGAAGAAGCGGTGACGCTCTGGTCACGGGCGCAAAGCGCCGACATGACCGATATGCCACCTTGGCCTTCCCGCGTCAACATCTAGTGCATCACGTCACCGTGCCCGCTACGTCTAGGGCTCGCTTAAGGGCGCGGAGGTTGCGCTCGTAGGCCCGGCCCTCGCCAAAGCTGGCCAGGGAATGGCCCTCCCCGGCAACCCAGCGGAGCATTTGCAGACAGGCAGGCTCTGAGCTGCATTGGACCGCAACGGCGCGCTCCATCTTGCCTAGGATCTGCAGCTTGATCGCGCGTTGGGCGCGGGCCGCCACGAAGCGGTTGTTGTCGTGGCCGGCGCTGGACTCGCTCACGGCCCCAAGTTGGCTTCCCACGTCCGCAGAGCGCGCCTGCCATCCCGCACGGTATCGCGCCCCGACCTCATATTGGCGCTGCGTCAGGCCATCGCGGGCGCGGGCGGCGGCGTAAAGGCCATCGCGGCTGACAATCCGCATCCGACCGCCGTCACGGGCCACGTCTTCGCCGCGCGCCTTGGCCAGGCCTTCGGTCTCGGCCGCCGCTCGTTCTTGCCAGGCCTTCTCGCCCCAACGCGCCCGGTTGGCTTCCAGGTTCTCCAGGTTACGCCGAGCCTGCTCGCGGGCCTTGTCGCTGGCCAGGGGGTTGATAAGGCGGGCCTGCTCACGATCGTATTGCGCAACCACCTCGGGCGGGGCGCCGCGTTCGTTGGCGGGCAGCTCCATGACGTCACCGGCGGGGACCGGGGCGGGCTGCATTTTGTGCTTGCGGCGGGTCATCGGCTTACCTCTGCCTGGATTGTAGAGTGGTTCGCGCTGGGGATCACGCCGGGCGCTGCGGTCAATGCGCCCTCCCCTGTTCGGTGAAGGTCTCGACCTCGGTTTCATCCATCAGCTCCCCGTCGATCCTGGCGCCGGAAGCGATCAGGTCGCGGGCGAACCGTTCAGCCTGGTCATGGTTCTCGGCCTCAAGACGGAAGACGCGAGATGCTCCGGAGCGGTCGCGAAACGTGCCGGTGAAGGTGCGGACGGCCATGCTCACCCCTCCCTTGTGTTTGAGGGTTGGGCGGTCCACCTCGAGAGCTGAATGTCTCCGTCAGGCTCGGTGTCGGCAGAAGTGTATTCTCCGGCCTTGGCCTTCTCGATAGCCTCTTCTTCGGATCCAGCCTCGACTGTCATCATGACGGCGGTGCGCCGATAGCCGGTGACGATGTAGCTGACCATCACCCTTCCTTCCGTGCATAGTCACGAGCGAGAGCGGCTGCGGTGGCGTAGGCCTGCGCGTGGACAAGATGGCGGGAGCCCAGCCCGCAGACACCATCCGTTTTAAGGACTTGGCCATAGGCCCTAAGCTCTTTCAGAGCTTCGCCATCAAGCCACGTGATCAGCCCCTCCAACGCCTTCTCTTCCGCTTCTGTTATGCGGGTGGAGAAGGGCTTTTCGGGGATCGCGCTGGCGGCGGCCATGAGGCTTTCGGCCTCGGTGTAGGTGACGTTCTGGCCGTGGTTGAGGTCGCTCATTTCGCTTCCTTCCGTGCCGTGCGGGTGGCAAACTTCTTCATGGTCCAGGCGACGGCAAGTATGATCCAGCCGGAAGCCAGCCACTTGACCTCGCCGTTGTAGGTGTCGCGGATCATGTCGCCACAGACCCCGATCATGGCGACGGCGACGACTACCCAGCCGCACTGACGCAGGGCTTCATGCAGCGTCTCCTTGGCCTTCGGCTGCTCGGCTTCGCGATAGGCCACCACGTCGAAGGAGTCGCCCTCGTGAGCCCACTTGAGGAGCGAGAACGACGCCGGGCCGGTGATGGTCATTCCCGGCTTGCGCGTCTTCACCTCCACCACAGTCTCAGGCTCTACCGGGCACTCTCCGCCCTTCCATTCGGTCCAGGTCATTGGGTGGGGTCCACAGGTCCGATGAAGGCCATGCCGTTGTCGGCGCAGTAGTGGCGGAAGCCGCTCTCGTGCAGTTGGCCGGGCTCAAGGGTGATGCCAGAGCCAATCGTGCCCCCCTTCCACGAGCCCTTGCGGCGGCCCGTTTCGTCTGAAAACCGGAGGTCCAGAGAGCGACGCACCTTCGGCTTGCGGAACAGCGACAGCCACGCGAAGCCGCGCTCGCCGAACAGCCACTCGCGCTCTTCGATCTTCGTGGTGACGGTCAGCTCCTCGCCGTCAAAGTCCTTGAACGCGAACGTCGCCGTGGGGCAAGATTCCTCAAGGCGGCGGCTCTCCGCATACTCAGGTGAGCCGTAGCGCGCCCGGTGCGGCAAGTCGGCGAACAGCGAGCCGTCCAGGCCGTAGAGGCTGTGGCGGACGAAGCGCCATTGCGTCCAGGGCGGGAACCAACCGAAGTTCTTCTCGGTGGAGCTATCGTGGGTCTGGCGCCCGAACTTGACGTTCAGGAACCCCTCGCCGTAGGTGAACCCGTACTCGCGCTCGCTGAAGTCGTCGTACCAATCACGACCGAGCCGGGCCACGGTAGCGGCGTCCCACTTCGGATAGTGCCGGGTGGCGTGCGGGCGGATGATCGGCGGCAGAGCGATGATCAGCGTGTGCCCGAAAGCCGACAGGCGCAGGCGACAGCCAGGGTAGTCGTCACCGTCGCCAGACCCCAGCACGACAGCCAGGGACCGATAGCCGCGACGCTCCCGAGCGTAGGTGAATGGACCGAAGTAGCGATCGTTCTCGCCACTCCATCGAATTGCCATGTTGCTCATCTCGTTTCCTTTCAGGGCTTAGGCTGCGGACCGGTTCATGAGGTCCAAGGCGTCTCTTGCGCGCTTGGCGAGGATCTGGCGGATCTTCCAGGGGCTATCGACCAGGGCCGCGAACTGGCCAGGAGTCGGGAAGAACCGCGCCGGGCTCATGACGTAGGCGTCTACGCCAGCGGCCATGATGTCGGACGGGAGGTGGCCCAGGAGCCTCCGCCAGTCGGCCAGGACCATGCGGCTCTCCTGCGGCGTCAGACGGCTTTCCGGGTAGTGAAGGGCCAGCCGTTCAACGGCCATGGCGAAGGCGTCCAGGGGGGCGGGCTCAGCCGCTGCGATCACGGCTTGGCACTCCCGCACCACCTCATCCCGCTCCGGCAAGCAGGCGAGTTCCCTGGCCACTTTCTTCGTCAGCAATGTCAGCCCAGATTCCGTTGCGGGCTGCACGGCGATCGTCGGGAGATGGGCGGTCATGGGGTTTCCGAGGGGTGGGATTGCTTGGCGGGGGTTCTTCGTCGTTCCAGCGCTCCTGGTTCAGCCAGGTCGCCGGGTTGGGGATGATCCCGCGCCGCCATCGCTCCCAGAGCCGCTGGCGGGCCAGAGCGTCGATCATGGTTTCTACGCTGGCGACCTTGGCCCTCGCCGCAGGGAAGGCTTTTCGAGCCGCGGCCTTGCCGGTCTTCGACGGGTAGGCTTCCCAAAAAACCTCGAAATCGGCGGTCTCTCGCGTGTGCGTAGAAACACACTCCCG
>Ga0208814_1000268_pt1 | contig 35054 bp, 31 predicted proteins | sample MalvirAntarct_55_FD_184253 | JGI IMG/M metagenome (GOLD analysis project Ga0208814, IMG submission 184253) | Marine viral communities from the Global Malaspina Expedition - Malaspina viral metaG Antarct_55 (SPAdes) (version 2) | ecosystem: Environmental > Aquatic > Marine > Oceanic | place... | reverse complement strand
ATTGAGAGCGCCAGCATTGATGATGTGGTGTTGCTGGCCGGCAAGGGGCATGAGGACTACCAGGAAATAAAGGGCGAGCGTCTGCCATTCTCCGATCTCGAGCAGGCCTCGACGGCCCTGGCTGCCAGGAGGGGTTCCCATGCTTGAAGCCAAGCGTCTTAGCGATCTGGTCGAGCCATTGTCAGCCAAGCTGATCAATGCCGATGCAACCTTTAGCTCTGTCAGCACCGACAGCCGGGCAATCGAGCCTGGGCAGCTTTTCATTGCGCTCACCGGGCCTCGCTTCGACGGCCATACCTACCTTGCGGAAGTTGCGGCCAAAGGCGCTGTCGCCGCTTTGGTCGAGCGTCATGTGCCCGAGGTCTCGTTGCCTCAGCTTGTCGTCGCCGACAGTCGTGTCGCCCTCGGTCAGCTGGGAGCGCTCAATCGCGACGTGTTCACCGGTCCGGTGGCGGCGATCACCGGCTCCAGCGGCAAGACCAGCGTCAAGGAGCTGCTGGCCAGCATCCTGCGCGCCGCCTATGGCGACGATGCGGTTCTCGCCACACGCGGCAATCTCAACAACGACTTGGGCGCACCGCTCACGCTGCTGGAGTTAGGCCCTCAGCATAAGGCTGCGGTGATTGAGCTAGGTGCTTCACGCGTTGGCGAAATCGCCTATACCGTCAGCCTGACTCGGCCAGATGTCAGCTTGATTACCAACGCGGGCACGGCTCATGTTGGCGAATTCGGTGGGCCGGAAAAAATCGTCGAGGCAAAGGGCGAGATTCTTGATGGGCTCGGCGCCAAAGGCGTCGCCGTGCTCAATCGTGACGACCGCGCCTATTCGGTGTGGGAGCGCCGAGTGGCAGGCAAGCGAGTAGTGAGCTTTGCCGTCACGAGCCCGCTGGCCGACTTTCACCCCGCTTCGATTGCTTACGATCTTCGCGGCTGTCCCAATTTCGTCCTGACCGGCCCGACCGGGTCCGTGCGTGTCCAATTGAATCTCCTCGGCCGCCATAGCGTGGCCAATGCGCTGGCCGCCGCTGCGGCCGCCAGGGCGCTGGGCGTTGCCGCAGAGCACATCGTCGCCGGGCTTGAAAGTCTGCAGCCCGTGAAGGGCCGAGGCGTTGCGCAGATGCTGAGCAACGGCGTTCGCCTGATAGACGACACCTACAACGCCAACCCTGCGTCCGTCTGTGCCGCCATCGATGTGCTGGCTGGCTTTGCCGGCCGCACGGTGCTGGTGCTGGGCGACATGGGGGAGCTGGGCTCTTGGGCCGAGCAGGGCCACAGCGAAGTCGGCAGTTACGGCCGAGGCAAAGTAGACACTTTGTTCGCGGTCGGACCGCTCATGAAGCATGCCGTGGAGGCCTTCGGTCATGGCGCGCGCCATTTCGCCGATCAGCAGAGCCTGATCGAGTCGCTGCGTCTGGAGCAGGGCAATGCGACCACCATTTTGATCAAGGGATCACGGAGCGCAGCGATGGATAACGTCGTCGCTGCACTTTCCGCGTCCGGCATGGAGAAACATTGATGCTGCTGCTACTCGCCGAGTACCTGCAACAGTTCCACACGGGCTTCGCAGTCTTTCAGTACCTGTCGCTTCGTGGGATTCTCGGCGTACTGACCGCGCTGGTGTTATCGCTGTGGCTGGGACCCTGGTTGATCCGTACGCTGCAGCTGCGTCAGATCGGTCAGGCGGTACGAACTGATGGGCCGCAAACGCATCTGTCGAAATCCGGCACGCCGACCATGGGCGGCGCCCTGATCCTTAGCGCAATCGCCATCAGCACTTTGCTTTGGGCCGATCTGTCCAATCGCTATGTGTGGGTGGTGCTGGCCGTGACCCTGCTGTTCGGTGCAATCGGTTGGGTTGATGACTATCGCAAGGTGATCGAAAAGAACTCCCGGGGTCTGCCAAGCCGTTGGAAATATTTCTGGCAATCCGTCTTCGGCCTTGGTGCTGCGATCTTTCTTTACCTGACCGCGCAGACACCGGTCGAAACCACGTTGATCCTCCCGCTGCTGAAGAACATCGAAATTCCGCTGGGGATCGGCTTCATCGTGCTGACCTATTTCGTCATCGTCGGCTCCAGCAATGCAGTGAACCTCACCGATGGGCTGGATGGCTTGGCAATCATGCCGACGGTGATGGTGGGCGGTGGTCTGGGCATCTTCTGCTACCTGTCGGGCAACGTGAATTTTGCCGATTACCTGCTGATTCCATACATCCCCGGAGCCGGTGAGTTGATTGTGTTCTGCGGTGCGCTGATCGGTGCCGGGCTCGGCTTTCTCTGGTTCAACACCTACCCCGCCCAGGTCTTCATGGGTGATGTGGGCGCGCTGGCCCTTGGCGCGGCCCTTGGCACTATTGCTGTGATCGTCCGCCAGGAAGTCGTGCTGTTCATCATGGGTGGCATATTCGTGATGGAAACCCTGTCGGTGATGATCCAGGTCGCCTCATTCAAGCTGACCGGCAAGCGGGTGTTCCGCATGGCTCCGATTCATCACCACTTCGAACTCAAGGGCTGGCCAGAGCCCCGCGTGATCGTGCGCTTCTGGATCATCACGGTGATCCTTGTGTTGGTTGGTCTTGCCACATTGAAGTTGAGGTAACAAAGAGTGCTCATTGCTTCCGATCAGTTCCGCATCGTCGTAGGTCTCGGCAAGAGCGGCATGTCTCTGGTTCGCCATCTGGCGAGCCGCGGAGTGCCGTTTGCCGTCGCCGACACGCGTGCGAACCCACCGGAGTTGGCCACTCTAAAAGCGCAGTACCCAAATATCGAGGTTCACTGTGGAGAGCTCGATCCCCAGTTCCTCAGCCGCGCGAGCGAGCTGTTGGTAAGCCCGGGCCTGCCGATCAACATGCCAGCATTGCAGGCAGCCGCTGCTAACGGAGTGAAGCTGTCCGGGGATATCGAGCTGTTCGCGCGCGAAGCCAAGGCGCCAATCGTCGCAATCACCGGGTCTAACGCGAAAAGCACTGTGACGAGTCTGGTCGGCGAGATGGCTGCTGCGGCCGGGCGCAAAGTGGCGGTTGGCGGAAATCTGGGAACGCCGGCCCTGGATCTGCTCAACGACGATGTCGAGCTATATGTCCTCGAACTGTCGAGCTTCCAGCTGGAAATAACCGATCAGCTGAATGCGGAGGTCGCCACCTGCCTGAACATCAGTGAAGATCACATGGATCGTTATGATGGGCTGCCTGCCTACCATCAGGCTAAACACCGCATTTTTCGGGGTGCTCGGCAGGTTGTAGTCAATCGTGACGACCGCCTTAGTCGCCCGCTGGTTGCTGACGACCTTCCAACTTGGTCCTTCGGCCTCGGCAAGCCCGATTTCAAGGGCTTCGGACTGTTCGAAGAAAGCGGGGAAAAGTACCTTGCTTTCCAGTTCGACGCTCTGATGCCGGCTAACCAACTGAAGATGCGCGGGGCTCACAACCAGTCCAATGCGCTGGCCGCCCTGGCGCTCGGCCATGCCGTGGGTCTTCCGTTCGAGCCGATGCTCGCCACTTTGCGCAATTTTGCCGGGCTCGCCCATCGCTGCCAGTGGGTGGGGGAGCGCAAAGGCGTGACCTACTACGACGATTCGAAGGCAACCAACGTCGGAGCTGCCCTTGCAGCAATCGATGGGCTGGGTAGCGATATCACCGGTGAATTGGTGCTCATCGCCGGCGGCGATGGCAAGGGTGCGGATTTCTCAGCCTTGCACAGCCCGGTCTCGCATCAGTGCCGCGCGGTCGTCTTGCTTGGCCGCGATGCCGAGCAACTGGCGGCGGCGCTTGAAGGCGCAGCGCCGATCCACCGCGTTCCGACGCTTCAGGACGCTGTTCAGCTGGCAGCCAAACTGGCCCAACCCGGCGATGCGGTGCTCCTGTCGCCGGCCTGTGCCAGCCTGGACATGTTCGAGAATTTCGAAGACCGCGGACGTCAGTTCGCCGCTGCGGTGGGGGCGCTAAGCTGATGATCGCTTTCCTGCGCAGCGCACCGTCACCTCTGTTCAGTCGACGCGGCCTCGACCTCGATTTCCCTATGCTCGCCGGCTGTCTGGCGCTGCTAGGCCTCGGATTGGTAATGATCACCTCGGCTTCTTCGGAAGTCGCGGCTGTGAATGCCGATAATCCGATGTACTACATGATCCGCCATCTGATTTACGTCCTGCTCGGTATTGGCGCGGCGGCACTGGTTCTTCTGGTGCCGCTGTCCGTCTGGCAGCGGCTGGACTGGATGCTGCTGATTGCTGCGTTCGTGCTGTTGATTCTGGTGCTGATTCCTGGCATTGGGCGAGAGGTAAACGGCTCGATGCGCTGGATCGGCTTCGGTGCCTTCAACGTACAGCCGTCGGAACTGGCCAAGCTGTTCGTTGTGGTCTATCTCGCCGGTTATCTGGTGCGCCGCCAGCAAGAGGTGCGAGAAAGCCTATGGGGCTTCCTCAAGCCGTTTCTTGTATTGCTTCCAATGGCCATGTTGCTCCTGCTCGAGCCGGACTTCGGTGCGACTGTGGTGATGATGGGCGCGGCAGTTGCCATGCTGTTCCTGGGCGGCGTCGGCCTGGTTCGATTCAGCTTGCTGGTTCTGCTCGCTGTCGGCGCGGTCTTCGTGCTGGTACAGACGCAGGAGTACCGGCTGCAGCGGTTGATTACCTTCACCGATCCCTGGGCTGATCAGTACGGCGCCGGCTATCAGTTGACTCAGGCTCTGATCGCTTTTGGGCGTGGTGAATGGCTGGGTGTCGGGCTTGGCAACAGCGTCCAGAAGCAGTTCTACCTGCCTGAAGCGCACACCGATTTCGTCTTTTCCGTGCTCGCCGAAGAGCTGGGCATGGTGGGTGCGCTGCTGACCATCCTTCTATTCGCATTCGTCGGTGTCCGCGCGCTGTACATCGGGCTTGCGGCGGAGCGAGCACGCCAGTTCTTTGCTGCATATATAGCCTGGGGCGTTGCGTTCCTCTGGCTCGGTCAGTTCCTGATCAATGTTGGTGTGAACATCGGACTGTTACCAACCAAAGGCCTGACCTTGCCGTTCCTGAGTTATGGCGGCAGCTCGCTGGTGGTCACCTGCGCCAGTATGGCCTTGCTGCTGCGCATCGAGTGGGAAAGCCGCACGGTGCTGGGCAGCGAAGATGCCGAGTTCAGCGAGGACGATTTTGCCGAAACGCCTGTGCCCCAAAGCAAGGGGGTCGTGCATGGCCGGTAACGTCTTGATCATGGCCGGCGGGACCGGGGGGCATGTATTCCCGGCACTGGCCTGCGCGCACGAGTTCCAGAGTCGCGGTTATAGCGTGCACTGGCTGGGTACGCCGCGAGGCATCGAAAATGAGGTGGTTCCTGCGGCTGGATTGCCGCTGCACCTGATTCAGGTGAGCGGGCTGCGCGGTAAAGGTTTCGCTTCCTTGCTGAAGGCTCCGTTCCAGTTGCTGCGCTCGCTGGGTCAGGCCCGCCGGGTGATTCGTACCCTCCAGCCGGTCTGCGTGCTTGGGCTTGGTGGCTATGTGACGGGGCCTGGCGGTCTCGCCGCGAAGCTGGCCGGAACGCCTTTGATCATTCACGAGCAAAACGCTGTCGCTGGGACTGCCAATCGCAGCCTGGTGCCGTTCGCGCAGCGCGTCTGCGAGGCGTTTCCGAATACCTTCGCCGCAAGCGACAAGCGGCGAACCACCGGCAATCCGGTGCGTCATGAGCTGTTTCTCGAAACGCCGAGACAGATCTTGCATGGCCGCCGCCCCCGGCTGCTGGTATTAGGCGGCAGTCTGGGTGCTGAGCCGTTGAACAAGCTGTTGCCGGAAGCGCTTGGTCAACTGCCTGGCGATCTGCGCCCCGAGGTGTTCCATCAGGCCGGCAAGCAGCACGCCGAGATTACGCGAGAGCGTTATGTGGCGGCGGGTGTCGACGCTGAGGTTGCACCTTTCATCAAGGACATGGCACGGGCCTATGCCTGGGCCGATCTGGTGATCTGCCGCTCCGGCGCCTTGACGGTGTGCGAGCTGGCCGCTGCCGGCTTGCCTTCGTTTCTAGTGCCGCTGCCCCACGCAATCGACGACCACCAAACCCGTAATGCCGAATATCTGGCGAAGGAAGGCGCAGCCGTTCTTCTCCCTCAAGCAACGACCGATGCTGCAGCGCTGGCCGCGCAGCTGACCGAGGTAATGATGCAGCCGGAAAAACTCAAGGCCATGGGAGCCACGGCACGTCGTCTGGCTCGGCCGGACGCTACCCGAACCGTCGTCGATATCTGTCTGGAGGTGGCTCATGGCTAAATCCCCAGCGGCGGTCAAGGCAGAAGTAAGGCGCATGCGTCGCATCCGCCGGATTCACTTCGTCGGAGTGGGTGGCGTTGGCATGTGTGGCATCGCCGAAGTCCTGTTGAACCTCGGCTACGACGTGTCCGGCTCGGATCTCAAAACCTCGGCCAGCACCGAGCGCCTGGAAAATTTCGGCGCACAGATTTTCATTGGCCATCAGGCTGGAAACGTCGCCGGGGCGGACGTGCTGGTGGTGTCCAGCGCGGTAAACGCGTCCAACCCGGAGGTCGCGTTTGCCCTCGAGCAGCGGATACCGGTGGTGCCTCGCGCCGAGATGCTTGCCGAACTGATGCGCTACCGTCATGGCATCGCCGTGGCAGGCACCCATGGCAAGACCACCACTACCAGCTTGCTGGCTTCGGTGTTCGCTGCGGGTGGGCTAGATCCAACCTTTGTTATCGGCGGCCGCCTGACTGCAGCCGGCACCAATGCTCAGCTGGGTTCCAGTCGATATCTGATTGCCGAGGCCGATGAAAGCGACGCCAGCTTCCTGCACCTGCAGCCGATGGTCGCGGTCGTCACCAACATCGACGCCGATCACATGAGCACCTACGGCGGCGATTTCGGCAAGCTGAAGAAGACCTTTGTCGAGTTCTTGCACAACCTGCCGTTCTACGGGCTGGCGGTGCTCTGTGTCGACGATCCTGTCGTGCGCGAAATCATTCCACAGGTGGGGCGCCCGATCACCACCTACGGTATGCATGTAGATGCCGATGTCAGGGCCATCAATGTTCGCCAGAAAGGGATGCGCACCTATTTCACGGTGCTGCGCGATGGCTTCGATGCGCTCGATGTGTCGGTCAACATGCCGGGCAACCATAACGTCCTCAACGCCCTGGCAACGATCGCCATCGCCACCGACGAAGGGATCGACGACGAGGCGATCGTTCTGGGCTTGTCTCAGTTCGGCGGGGTCGGCCGGCGCTTTCAGGTTTACGGAGAACTACCGGTTGAAGGCGGCAGCGTGATGCTCGTTGACGACTACGGCCATCACCCGCGTGAAGTGGCCGCTGTGATCCAGGCTGTCCGAGGGGGGTGGCCCGATCGCCGCTTGGTAATGGTCTATCAGCCGCATCGGTTCAGCCGAACCCGTGATCTGTACGACGACTTCGTGCAGGTGCTGAACGATGCGAATGTTTTGCTCTTGATGGAAGTGTATCCAGCCGGCGAGGAGCCCATTCCAGGTGCTGACAGCCGCCATCTTTGCCACAGCATCCGTCAACGCGGCCAGCTCGACCCGATCTATATCGACCGCGGCGTCGATTTGGCTCCGCTGGTCAAACCGCTGCTACGACCGGGCGACATCCTGCTTTGCCAGGGCGCCGGCGACATCGGCGGGCTAGCCCCGCAACTCATCAATAGTCCCCTGTTTGCTGGCGCTGTGAGCGCCGCGAGGAAGAACGAATGACGGTCCTCCAATCGACCCGCGACCCTCAGGCATTCGGCCGGGTCGCCGTGCTCTACGGCGGCAAGAGCGCCGAGCGCGAGGTGTCGCTGAAATCTGGAGCGGCAGTGCTCGCGGCCCTGCAATCAGCTGGAGTTGATGCGTTCGGTATCGATGCTGATGATCAGCTGTTGACTCGGCTGAGCAGCGAACGGATTGATCGCGCCTTTATCGTGCTGCATGGGCGTGGCGGTGAAGACGGCAGCATGCAAGGTCTGCTCGAGTGTGCCGGTATCCCTTATACCGGCAGCGGCATCCTTGCATCGGCTCTGGCCATGGACAAGCTGCGTACCAAGCAGGTTTGGCAGAGCCTTGGCCTACCCACCCCGCGGCACGCCGTTCTGGCGAGCGAGGCCGATTGTCGGGCCGCCGCTGATGGTTTGGGTTTCCCGCTGATCGTCAAGCCAGCGCATGAGGGCTCCAGCATCGGGATGGCCAAAGTCGTAGGTGTCGATGAGCTCATTGCGGCCTGGCGCGCCGCGAGTCTCTACGACTCGCAGGTGCTGGTCGAGCAGTGGATCCAGGGTCCGGAGTTCACGATTGCCACATTGCGCGGCAAGGTGCTTCCACCGATTGGTCTGGGCACGCCGCACACTTTCTACGACTACGACGCCAAGTATGTCGCCAACGACACCCAGTACCGGATTCCCTGCGGGCTCGACGCTGCAAAAGAACAGGAATTGAAGGACCTGTCCGCCCGTGCCTGTGAAGCCGTGGGCATTCAGGGCTGGGCGCGTGTCGACGTCATGCAGGACAACAGCGGCGCTTTCTGGCTGTTGGAGGTGAACACCGTTCCAGGCATGACTGACCACAGCCTGGTGCCGATGGCCGCGCGGGCAGCTGGGCTGGACTTCCAGCAGTTGGTCCTCGCGATTCTGGATGCCAGCATGGCGACGGGGAACTGATTGATGATCACCACGCTTCGTCACTCTCAACCCGCTACCGGCCGTGCTTCACGCAAGCCGGCACAGCGGGGCGCGAGCCGGCTGGTGCAGCGCGAGCCGCTTTCGGCGCGCTTGCCACGGCCGAGCCTGGGTTCGCTCAAGCGTGCCCTGTGGCCGGTACTGCTCGCGGGGCTTGCCGTGGGGCTTTATCAGCTGGGTGACCAGCTCGCCCCCTATGCCGATCGGCCGATTGCCAAGGTGAGCGTGCGGGGTGAACTGACCTATGTCGATCAGCAGGCGGTACAAGCACGCATGGCGCCATTCGTCGAAGCCAGCTTCTTCAAGGTTGATCTCGACGCTTTGCGTCACGACCTTGAACAGATGCCTTGGATAGCCCATGTCGAAGCGCGCCGAATCTGGCCGGATGAAGTCATGGTGCGTCTTGACGAGCAGCTGCCGATCGCTCGCTGGGGTGACGAATCGCTGCTGAACAATAACGGTCAGGCCTTCGCGCCAGACAATCTGACTCGGTATGAACACTTGCCGCAGTTGTATGGTCCGAAGCGGGCCCAGCAGCGGGTGATGCAGCAGTACCAGGTTCTCAGCCAGATGCTGCGGCCACTCGGTTTTTCCATCGCTCGCCTGGAACTGCGGGCGAGGGGCAGCTGGTTTGTGACGACCGGGCAGGGCGTCGAGCTGCTGTTGGGACGGGACCAGATAATCGAAAAAATGCGGCGCTTCACTGCCATTTACCAGCAAGAGCTGGCGCAGGAGAGCGACAAAATTGCGCGGATCGACCTTCGCTACGCCAATGGCCTCGCCGTTGCGTGGCGGGAGCCGAGCCCGACCACGACGGATGAAGCCGTCGTTGCGAAGAATTGAGGAATGAAACACATGTCTAGCGTGCAAAGCGGCAAGATGATCGTCGGTCTCGATATCGGCACCTCGAAGGTGGTGGCGCTGGTCGGCGAAGTGACGCCGGATGGCGAGTTGGAGATTGTCGGGATCGGCACGCATCCGTCGCGTGGCTTGAAAAAGGGCGTAGTGGTCAATATTGAATCCACTGTTCAGTCGATCCAGCGTGCCGTTGAAGAGGCACAGTTGATGGCGGGCTGCCGCATTCACTCGGCATTCGTCGGCCTGGCCGGCAACCATATCCGCAGCCTGAACTCGCACGGGATCGTCGCCATACGCGACCGTGAAGTTAGCACTGCCGATCTTGAACGTGTGCTTGATGCTGCCCAGGCCGTGGCTATTCCGGCAGATCAGCGTGTGCTGCACACCTTGCCGCAGGACTATGTGATCGACAACCAGGAAGGCGTTCGCGAGCCGCTGGGCATGTCCGGGGTGCGCCTGGAAGCCAAGGTTCACGTCGTAACGTGTGCGGTCAATGCCGCGCAGAACATTGAAAAGTGCGTACGTCGTTGTGGTCTTGAAGTTGACGACATCATCCTCGAGCAGCTGGCCTCGGCGCATGCCGTGCTGACTGATGACGAGAAAGAGCTGGGCGTTTGCCTGGTGGACATCGGTGGCGGGACGACCGACATCTGCATCTTCACCGAAGGCGCTATCCGGCATACCGCTGTTATCCCGATTGCGGGCGATCAGGTCACAAACGACATCGCCATGGCGCTGCGCACTCCGACTCAGTACGCGGAGGAGATCAAGATTCGGTACGCCTGCGCGCTGGCCAAGTTGGCTGGGCCCGGCGAGACCATCAAGGTACCGAGCGTCGGAGATCGGCCGCCGCGGGAACTCTCGCGTCAGGCATTGGCCGAAGTCGTGGAGCCGCGTTATGACGAGCTCTTCACCTTGATTCAGGCCGAGCTGCGTCGCAGCGGCTACGAGGATCTGGTTCCGGCAGGGATCGTCCTCACAGGCGGTACAGCGAAGATGGAAGGTGCCGTCGAGCTCGCCGAGGAGATCTTCCACATGCCGGTGCGCCTTGGCGTACCGCATAGCGTCAACGGACTCGCGGACGTGGTCCGCAATCCCATCTATTCAACGGGCGTGGGCCTGCTGCTCTACGGGATGCGTAAGCAGACCGAGGGCACCTCCCTGTCCGGTCTCGGCAACTTTGTCGAAGAACCCAAGACGTCTGTCGTGGACCGGCTCAAGAGCTGGATCCAGGGCAATTTCTGAGCAGTGCGGCTGTACCTAAAACTAGAAAGCTGGAAGGAGAGAGGGAAATGTTCGAACTCGTAGATCATACCCCGCAAAATGCAGTGATTAAGGTCATTGGCGTAGGCGGAGGCGGCGGAAACGCTGTCAATCACATGGTGCGCAACAGCGTTGAAGGCGTGGAGTTCATCTGCGCTAACACCGATGCCCAGGCGCTGAAGAAAATCGAAGCGCGGACCGTACTGCAGTTGGGATCCGCCATTACCAAGGGCTTGGGTGCAGGCACCAATCCCGATATCGGTCGCCAGGCTGCGATGGATGACCGTGAGCGTATCGCCGAGGTGCTGCAGGGCGCCGACATGGTATTCATCACTACCGGTATGGGTGGTGGTACCGGCACTGGCGCAGCGCCAGTCATTGCTTCGGTGGCCAAGGAAATGGGCATTCTCACCGTTGCAGTGGTGACCCGTCCGTTCCCATTCGAAGGGCGCCGCCGCATGCAGGTCGCCGACGAAGGTATCCGTCAGCTGTCCGAGTGCGTCGACTCGCTGATCACTATCCCGAACGAAAAGCTGCTGACCATCCTCGGCAAGGATGCAAGCCTGCTTTCTGCGTTCGCCAAGGCTGACGACGTGTTGACCGGCGCCGTGCGCGGTATCTCTGACATCATGCAGCGTCCGGGTCTAATGAACGTCGACTTCGCAGACGTCAAAACCGTCATGGGCGAGATGGGCATGGCCATGATGGGGACTGGTTGTGCTACTGGCCCGAACCGTGCTCGCGAGGCTACCGAGGCGGCGATCCGCAACCCACTGCTGGAAGACGTCAACCTGCAGGGTGCGCGTGGCATTCTGGTCAATATTACCGCTGGTCTGGATCTTTCCCTGGGCGAGTACGCTGCGGTGGGCGAGATCATCGAGGCGTTCGCGTCCGACGAGGCGACGGTGAAGGTGGGTGCCGTAATCGACCCAGACATGCTCGATGAGCTACACGTGACGGTTGTGGCGACTGGTCTCGGCCCGCGCAACGAGAAACCGGTCAAGGTTGTAGACAACACTCTGCAGGCCGCAGCCGTAGCGCCGCAGCCCGCTCCAGCAGCGCGTCAGGACCAAGCGGCCGTAAACTATCGCGACCTGGACCGCCCGACCGTGATGCGTAATCAGGCTCACGCGGCGGCTACTGCAGCGAAGATGAATCCCCAGGAAGATCTGGATTATTTGGATATTCCTGCGTTTCTGCGCCGTCAGGCTGATTGATTGGATGTATCAGGACTATCGGGGTGATTGGTATTCAGCAAAGTGGGGTTCTGCTATGATCGCCACCTTTGTTGGAAACCATTCGCAACAGCGCACTAGCGAAAACGAGCCATGATCAGACAACGCACCTTAAAGAACATCATTCGCGCCACAGGCGTCGGCCTGCATTCGGGGGAAAAGGTTTACCTGACCCTGAAGCCGGCTCCCGTGGACACCGGAATCGTGTTCTGTCGCACCGATCTCAACCCGCCTGTGCAGATTGCCGCACGGGCCGAGAACGTTGGCGAGACGACCATGTCGACTACGCTGGTCAGCGGTGACGTCAAAGTCGATACGGTTGAGCACTTGCTCTCGGCGATGGCTGGGCTAGGCATCGATAACGCCTACGTCGAGCTTTCCGCTTCGGAAGTGCCGATCATGGACGGTAGTGCTGGTCCCTTTGTATTCCTGATTCAATCGGCCGGACTGCAGGAGCAGGACGCCCCCAAGAAGTTCATCCGAATCATCCGCGAGGTTTCGGTGGAGGACGGCGACAAGCGCGCCACTTTCCTGCCATTCGAAGGCTTTAAGGTGAGTTTCGAGATCGATTTCGACCATCCGGTGTTCCGCGGTCGTACCCAGACCGCCAGCGTGGATTTTTCAAGTACTTCCTTCGTCAAGGAAGTCAGTCGTGCTCGAACCTTTGGTTTTATGCGTGACATTGAATTCCTCCGCTCGCACAACCTGGCCCTGGGTGGGAGCGTCGAAAACGCCATCGTGGTCGATGAAGACCATGTGCTCAACGAAGACGGCCTGCGTTATGAGGACGAGTTCGTGAAGCACAAGATTCTCGATGCAATCGGTGATCTTTACTTGCTGGGCACCAGCCTGATCGGCGAATTCCGCGGCTTTAAATCCGGACATGCTTTGAACAACCGTCTGCTACGCACCCTAATGGATCAGAAGGATGCGTGGGAAATGGTCACATTCGAAGAGTCCCAGACCGCACCGATCTCCTACATGCGCCCGGCAGCAGCCGGCTGAGCTGTACTCTCTTTCCTTTTTTTGAGGCCACCTTCGGGTGGCCTTTTTTTTAACGACAATGCTGCTGGCTGAGTGACCTTGTCAGTTCATGCCGTCCAGCAAGCCAGCCAGATCGTCGGCGTGCTCTTCTTCCTGTGCAAGGATGTCCTCGAAGATGCGCCGTGTTGTCGGGTCTTTATCGCCAATGTATTGGACGATTTCTCGATAGCTGTCGATCGCTATCCGTTCGGCCACTAGGTTCTCGAATACCATGTCGCGCAGTCCGTTACCCTCTGCATATTGCGCGTGAGCGCGCTCGGTGAGGCTGTCGGGATTGAAATCCGGAGCGCCACCAAGTTGCACGATACGTTCGGCCAAGCGGTCAGCATGTTCCTGTTCTTCGTTGGCGTGCTCAAGAAACTCGTCGGCGGCAACGCTCGATTTGAGGCCAGTGGCCATGTAGTAGTGGCGCTTGTAGCGTAGGTAGCAGACCAGTTCGGTCGCCAGCGCCTCATTGAGCAGATTGATCACCGTCTCGCGATCCGCCGAATAGCTTTCCGTCACCGCGCCGTTTTCTACATGCTGGCGCGCGCGCTCACGCAAAGTATGTTTGTCGCTCAATTGCACATAACTCATCACGGTCTCCTGGGTATGGGGCGTGCGGTATTGCGCCGCCGTATGGCCGTCGCGCCTGTCGGCGTCTCGCAGGGCCATAAGCTGTGATAGGCGAGGGCACAGAAAGTTTAACCGCGCCCGTCGTTGGGGCGTTCGGGCTTGGCCGGCTCCTCGATAGGGATTGGTTCGCCGGGGTCCTGCCGTTCAGGCTCCGGTACTGGACTCGGCGTGCCGTCATCCCGAGGATCAGGTTCTTGCATTTCAAGCTCCATTAACTGAGCGCCTTTATCAGATCGTCCTTACGCATCTTGGAGCGGCCCTGCACGTCACGCTCTCGAGCTTTGTCCATCAGTTCGTCGCGGGTCAGGTCGCTAAGGGACGTGCTGCCTGATTGATTGCTACGTGCCGAGCCCTTGTTTGGTGATCTGCCGGAGCGCGACTCGGCTGCTCGATGTGCCGAGTCCTTGCGGTCGGCTCGCTTGGCGGTCTCGCTTTTGTCCTGCCCCGAGCCACCTTTGCGTTCGCCCCCGCCGGACTGCTTGTTTACGGTGCCCCATGCTCGGGCTTCCGCCTCTTCAGCGGGTACTCCCCGCTCCTTGTAACTGTCTTCAATATGTTCGGCTTTGCGTTGTTGTTTATCGGTGTATTTGGATTTCTCACCTCTGGGCATGACGGCGTCCTCTTGGTGATGCAACGATGTGGCCCCTGTTGGACATGGCATCGTGGCGAATTAGCTGCGACTTCTATCCTGTTTGGTCCGCATGGCAGGCCTCGAGTTTCACTCGTGTTAGCATTACCTGCTGCTGCAAGCGGTCCGAGGAGCTCAAGAAGGAACATCCTTTTCGCACCCGAGCTGGCATGTAAGGCCTGCACGAGGACAATAATTTCTGCTACGCCTCAAACGGGCGGAACAAAACACATTTAAGTTGGCCTGAACCAAGCGCGGGCTGCGCTATCTCGGTAGCTGCAGAGTGACGCGTGTATCGAGTCTGTTACAAATCCATGCCAGCCGTTTACGGCGGGCCTTGAACGAGGCGCTAACCAGATGCGAATCCTAGTATGCGGAGCCGGTGGCCAGGTCGGTCACGAGTTGATAAACCGTGCCGGTGGGTACGGTCTCGAAGCGCTCGGCATGACTCGCGACCATCTCGACATCACCGATGCGGAGCAGGTGACTGATCTGGTCCGCCGGCTCAAGCCGGGGCTTATCATCAACGCGGCCGCTTACACGCACGTTGACAACGCCGAGACGCACCGCGAACAGGCTTACAGTGTCAACCGTGACGGTGCGGAGCGGCTGGCGCAAGCAGCTCGTCAAGCCTCTATCCCGCTGTTGCATATTTCCACCGATTACGTGTTCTCCGGTGATGCCCGAGCGCCTTATAACGAGGACGATGAAGTCGAGCCTACGGGGGTCTATGGTGCTAGTAAGCTGGCGGGCGAAACGGCCATCCAGGCTGTGCTGGATAAGCACCTCATTTTGCGCACCAGCTGGGTCTATGGGGCGCATGGTCACAACTTCGTTAAGACCATGCTACGCCTTGGCTGTCAGCGTGACGCGCTGTCGGTGGTTGCCGATCAGTTCGGTTGTCCCACTCAGGCCGGCAGCATTGCCGATGTGTTGCTGGAGCTGGCGCAGCGCTATGCCCAGAACGGCGAATTGCAATGGGGGGTCTATCACTACAGTGGACGATCTCCATGCACCTGGTTCGATTTCGCCGTAGAAGTCTTCCGTCAGGCAGAAGCCAAGGGCATGCTTGCTACTCGCCCAAAGGTATCGCCCATTACCACCGCTCAGTACCCCACTCCCGCACGCCGTCCGGCTTGGTCGGTGCTCGATTGCTCGAAGTTCGAGACTACGTTCGGTATCAACACCCGGGACTGGCGTGACGAGCTTTCCATTGTGCTCGACTCGCTGGCCAGGGCTGCAGCCTTAGTCGCAGCTGGCGCCGCGCAGCACACCCAGGCTTGAGCATCCAATCCGCAATACCGGCTCTAGCGCATGCAGCTAGGCCTGATGTGGTGATCTGACGCGTCTCTCAGGTATTCTGTCCGGCCTTCTACGAGGCGGCATGAAGCCGCAACGTTTGCTGGAGAAGCCGCGTGGTGGTGTTTCAGGCAATATTGCCAATCTTCGGCTTGATCATGCTTGGCTACCTGCTGGGCTGGCGGAAATGGTTGGCAGGGGAAGCGGCAGCCGGACTCGCCAACATCACCTTCAAGCTGTTCATGCCGGCGGTCCTGTTCACCGGTATTGCTCGGGCCCAGCTGAGTGATGGGATGTCACCAGCGCTGTTGCTGGCCTACTTTGGGCCGGTGGTTACCGTTTTCGTACTGGTTTCGCTGTTTGCTCACCGATTGCTCGGACGAGCCTCCCCCCTCGGCTTGACTGCAGCCTACTCAAACAACGTGCTGGTCGGCATCCCTCTGGTAACTACGTTGTTAGGGCCGGAGAGTCTGGTGTACGTATTTGCCATTCTTGTGTTTCACAGCCTGATCCTGTTTTCCCTACAGAGCTTCTATAACGCCTTCGGTTCAGGGCAACAGGTCAGTGCCTCGGCACTGCTGAAGAATCTAGCCAACCCTTTGATTGTCGGTCTGTTGCTTGGCGCCCTGTTGAATGCATCCGGTTGGGACCTGCCAGTGCCGATCTGGCGTGTGGCCGATTGGCTCGCCCAGGCCGCATTGCCATGTGCGTTGATGGTGTTGGGCATCAGTCTGTCGCGTTACCGACTGCGACCCAGCGCACCGGCGCTCGGCCTGGCACTGGTGAAGTTGGGTCTGTTTCCGTCGCTGGTCTGGTATGTCGGCGGATGGTTACCAGGTCTCAGTCATGAAGCCCTGAGCGTGCTGGTACTGCTGGCCGCCTGCCCAAGCGGTGTCAACGTCCTGGCCTTTGTGGTCAATCCGGAAGACACCCGCGTGGTCAGCTCCACAGTCTTCCTTTCGACGCTGCTGGCCGTGATCAGCTTGCCGCTGTGGATGCTGCTGCTGTCGAGCTGAGTGCATAGATCACGTCCGCTTATCCGTCTGCGCGTGATTGGCGATGATGTCTTCCAGCCGCAGCCCGGTCAGGCCGTGGATGGTTTTCCAGAGATAGTAGAAAATCGCCATCATCATCACCATGCTCGGGATGGCGATCATGGGGTAGCTGAGTAAGGTCATGCGCCCCAGTTCGGCATTGAATGCTTCGCTGCCGGCCGGACTGTGGACAATCCATTTGGCCAGTACGTAATTCATGAATGACGAAAAAAAGAAGGTGACGCTGAGAAAGTAGGTCGCTCGCAGTAGCCGCGTCTCGAAGTGAGCGGTTTGCCCGTTGCGCTCAAGTTGCTCGTGAACCTTGTCGACGTTCAGTACCTTCGGGTTGTACAGCAAGGTACGGATCAATGGAAAGCGGGTGCGAGTAGACGCCAGTACGGCGACCCCAATGATGCCGGGAATCGCAGCTTCCTTGATTGCCAGCCATTGCGGATCGAGCTGCAGCAGACCGATGCCGCCGGTGAGCAGTACGCTTATCAGGCCCAGCAGCGCGATCCAATTGAACTTGCGGTATTTCGCCAGCTCGAACAGCCCCCAGCTGAGCGGAAAGGCCAGCGCCAGCAGCAGTGCGCCATCCGCGCCCAGTCGTTCTTCCCCGCTGAGCTTCATCAGGATCAGTGATGGGATGACGATGCTGATGGCCAAGTCCATCAACGGGCGCGGTTTCTGCGCAGCCGGCTGATCGGAGCTCGGTCGATTGGGTTGGGTATTGTTCATGTGATTCGATTTCGTCTCGTAAGAGGGCGAATGATCGCGCGGCAAAGCGCGCATAGCCATAGGGCAATAGTGTCGTTTCGTGACTCGTTCAGCGGCGCCTCGAGCCAATGCGTCGTCGCTGCGACCACTGTCCCGCTTCGAACAATGCGACGACCAAGATAGCCAAGGCAAGCGGCAGCAACAGGTAGAAGCCTCTGAATACGATCAGCGCGGCCAGCACATCAGCCGTGGGCAGCTCTGGCATTGCAGCGAGGAACGTTACTTCGAGCACCCCAAGTCCGCCGGGCGCGTGTGACAGCAACGCCAGCGAGAAAGAGGCCAGAAATACGCCGAGTACGACCACGTAGCCGGGATTGCCTTCATCCGGCAGAGCAAAGTAGATGATCGCCGCAGCGCACGCGAGCTCGAGAGGCGCGGCAATGAGCTGCCGGCCGACGATAGGCAGGCGCGGGTAGGTGATGTGCCATTTGCCTACATGCATCGGCGGGAAGTGTCGCCAGGCACCAATCACATAGAGTCCGATAACACATAGCAGCGAAGTGCCTATCGCAATCGATAGCCATGGATCGACATCCACGAGCCTGTTGAGCAGTTCGGGTCTGACAATCAACACGAAACCACTCGCCAGTAACGTCCCCAGGAAAAAGGTCAGTGAGCAGAATACGATCAGTACGCCGATCTCGTGGGGTGTCAGTCCTTTGCTGCGATATGCGCGGTACCGCACCACCGCGCCGGAGAACACCGACGCACCGACATTATGAGCAAGGGCATAAGTCGTGAATGAGCAGAGTGTGATGAACCACCATGAGATGCGTTTACCGAGGTGCGCTATGGCGATCCGGTCGTACCACGCCAGCGCCACGTAAGCGCCCAAGGTTGCCAGCCCGGCCAGCACCCAGCTGCGCTGGCTGATCGCGTCAAGACTGTCGGTCAATTCCGCCAGCGATAGATTACGGATTTCCTGATAGAGCAGATAGCCGGACAGGACTACTGCGGTGATACCTACAAGCGTCCAGGCGACATCGCTCCTCTTCATCATTATATGGGCTCCTTGGCGACGGCTTATGCCTCGAAGCGAAGATTCGGACAATGGGTCATGCTGCGTCGCGGAATAATTCGGGCGGTCTTTTATCGGCAGCGGACCGGACGTTTTGTTCATTGTCCGGCTAAACGCCGTTGGCCACGGCACCCGTACCCCGCCTTCGGGGCCATGTGCGGGGAAGCTCAACAGAGATGCGCTCATGCCAGTTATTTCTCGCGAAAATCAGGCTTTGCAGCAGGTCCTTGGGGGCCAAACGTTCCGGATGCCGGCCTGATCTGAAAAGCCTGCTGATCATCAGTAGGGCGGGCATGATCAGAGTCTAGCGATCCGCAGCGGCTGCTCGGCTCCTGGCCCAGTGCTCTATCAGCTCGCGTAGCTGGGACATTTCGACAGGTTTGGACATGTGCCCATCCATCCCGGCATCGCGGGCTCGCTCCCGGTGCTCACTGAGAATATGCGCGGTCAGCGCAACCACCGGCGTTCGCGGGCGGGCCTCGAATGTTTCCCACGCCCGTAGCTGCGTAGTGGCCTCAAAGCCGTCCATCACCGGCATCTCACAGTCCATCAACACCAGGTCGTATGGATGCATCTTGATCAGTGCGAGCGCCTCCGCGCCATTGCTGGCGGTATCCGGTTTGAGGTTGAGCTTGCTGAGCATGCCGCGGATCACTTTGGTGGATATGCTGTTGTCTTCGGCGACCAGGATTCGGAAATCTTCTGGCACGGATAGAGGCTCGTTGGCTTGAGTCGCTGAGGACTGTGCGAGCGCGCTGGTGCGTCGGGCAAGCTCGTCTGCCAAGGTGGTTCTCAGCGTGTAACCGGCGACGGGTTTGGCCAGGATGCGTTTGATGCCGGCGTTGCGTGCAATGATCTTGCTTGGCGCACTGCTCATGCCGGTCAGCATGATCAGCAGGATGTCGTGATTGAGGCTGAAGTCTTCCTTGATTCTGCTCGCCAGCTGCATGCCCGTCATACCGGGCATGTCCTGATCGAGCAAAACCACGTCGAAATAGTCGCGTAAGTGCGCCTTGGTCCGCAGCAGCGCCAGCGCCTCTTTGCCTGAGGCCACCGCACTGACCTCCATGCCCCAGCTGCTGCACTGCTGGCCGAGGACCTTGCGGCAGGTATCGTTGTCATCCACTACCAGCAGCCGGGCGCCTTTGAGCTGGTTATCGAGATCGCTGGCGGGTTCGGCAATTTCAGCCGCCAGTGGCAGACTCATCCATAGCGTGTTGCCGGCAATGCCCCCGGTCTGAATGCCGAATTCTCCATCCATCAGGTGAATCAGCTGCCGGGCGATAATCAGGCCAAGGCGGCCGCCAAGGCGGGTCGCGGCGAGAAAGTCTCGGCTATCAAGCGCAGCGTTGAGCAGGGCGTCGCGCTCCTGTGTCTCCAGCGGACGGCCACTGTCCTGTACGGTTATGCGCAGACGGGGCTGTCCTTCGCGCTCATCCACCGCTGCAGTGAGTAGCACCTCGCCTTCTTCGGTTTGCTTGAAGGCGTTCTCGAGCAGGTTGAGCAGCGCCTGGCGCAGGCGAGTCGGGTCGCCAGCCACCACGTGCGGCATCTGGGGTTGAACAAAGCTGATCAGCTCGACACGTTGCTGTTCGGCCTTGGCGCGGAAAATACTGAGACAGTCTTCGATGAGGGCGTTGAGATCGAACTGCACATCGTCCAGCTCGATTTGTCCTGACTCCAGCTTGGAAATATCCAGAATTTCGTTGATCAGGTTGAGCAACTCATTACCGGAGCTGTGAATCGTCTGAACATAGTCACGTTGTTTGGCTGATAGCGAGGTGCTGAGCAGCAGCTCGCTCATACCGAGCACTCCGTTCATCGGCGTACGAATCTCATGACTGATCTTTGCCAGGAAGTCTGCTTTGGTCCGCAGTTCGGCGCTATTAACGGCTTCCGCTGTATGTTGGTTGCGGCTGTCGGACTGAATCTGGCGCTGCCGCTCGAGCAGCGCAAAGCTGAGGATCAGCCCGGAACAGGTGGCTACGCTGAACATGATGCCGGTCAGCCAATCCGGGTCGAACTGATTGAAACCCAGCAGAACGGGCAGGACTAGAACGAAGCCGCCATCGAACAACAGCATGCCCGCGACCAGCAGCCGGGCGGGTTCGTAGCGCTGACGCCAGTGATGAATAGCCACGACGGTGACGCTGACGGCGGTAACTAGCACCAGGGCATATATCAACCAACTGAACCAGAGCTGACCGGTGAACAGTATGGTGGCTGCAAGCGCGCTGACCAGGCCTGTTTCCAGCGCAAGTACTCCTGTCGCCCAAGCTATCTTGCGGTGATGGAAAAAACCGTAGGTGAAGGCCAGCAAGGAAATACAGGTCAGCAATGCCGCCAAATCGGCGATCAACGGCTGGCTATAGATCAGCTTGGGCGACCAGACCGCAAGCAGACCCAGATTTGCGACTGCGCTGGTGAGCAGGGCACAGTGGAGCAGAGCAAGCCATACATGGCTGTAGCTCAAGGTGTAAGCGAAACGCAGCAGGTTGTAGATCGTCAGTAGTGCCAAGGCACCAAACAGGGCACCAAACAGGTAAGCCGGGCGCGCCAGCGCGACCAACCCTGCCTCATCCACGGTACTGAACCAGGCCATGATCGGGTGTGACGACTGCAGGCGGATATAGGCTTCGCGAGGCGTATCGTCATTGGGCAGCGAAAACAGGTATGCGCGGGTAGCCAGCGGACGGGACTCGAGTGGTCGGAGCTCCCCAGTCTCGATATGGCGTTCCAGCTGCCCGTCGCGCAGCAGATAGAAATCGAGGTACTGCACGCGTGGGGCAAAGATCCACAACCAGTTCGGGTCGGCGAGCGCGGGAAGGTTTACCTGTAGCCAGACGGCGTTTTCACTGGCTGGAGCGGCGTAGGCGCGTTTGTCGATCCGCTGGAACAGGCTGCGCTGGCCGACCACCTCATCAAGTGTGAGCAGACCAGATTGATCGACGAGCAATCGCCAGTTGGACTCTGTCGCCGGTATGGCTTCTGGCGATATAGAAAGGGGCGCAGCTTCCGGAGCGGCGCCTAATGCAGGCCATGCGACCAGCGCAGCCAGCAATAGACTGAAGGTAAAAGCAATGGCGACCCTGAGTCGACGCACGATTGAAGTCCCTTCATGTGTGTGACGGTGGATTATAACCACCGCACAGGCGCTCAGTAATGCGCGCAACGATCAATAAAAGCTGCCGCTGCGCGCATCGCTCCGATTTTGGCGCTTAGCTTTCGCCCTGCTCGCGCGATATCGCACGATAGCCTATGTCATGGCGATAGAAATGCCCGTCCCATTCGATACGGGCAGCCAGTGCATAAGCATTTTGCTGGGCCGCGGAGACCGTTTCGCCAAGCGCCGTGGCGCAGAGAACACGACCGCCTGCGGTGGTCACCGCGCCGTCCGCCAATGCGGTACCGGCATGGAAGACCTTGCCATTCAACTGGGCGGCTGCATCTAGGCCGTGGATTACGGCGCCTTTGCTGTAATCACCTGGATAGCCTCCCGCAGCGATTACCACGCCGAGGCTCGGACGCGAATCCCACTGCGCTTCGACCTTGTTCAGCGCTTTGGCCAAGGCTGCTTCGACCAGCAGTACCAGACTGGACTGCAGGCGCAACATGATCGGCTGGGTTTCCGGATCGCCGAAGCGGCAATTGAACTCGATGACTTTCGGCGCACCGTTGCGGTCGATCATGAGGCCGGCGTAGAGAAAACCGGTGTAAACGTTACCCTCGGCGGCCATGCCATTCACGGTCGGCCAGATAACTTCATGCATCACGCGCTGGTGAACGTCGGCAGTTACCACTGGCGCTGGGGAATAGGCGCCCATTCCTCCCGTGTTCGGGCCGGTGTCGCCGTCGCCGACGCGCTTGTGGTCCTGGCTGGTGGCCATTGGTAATACATTGGCGCCATCGACCATGACGATAAAGCTGGCTTCCTCACCCTCGAGAAACTCTTCTATCACCACCCGCGCGCCCGCATCGCCGAAAGCGTTACCGGAGAGCATGTCGCGCACGGCTTCTTCCGCTTCGGTCAGAGTCATGGCGACGATGACCCCCTTGCCGGCGGCCAGGCCGTCGGCCTTGATCACGATCGGCGCGCCTTTTTCTCGCAAATAAGCGAGTGCCGGTTCGACTTCGGTGAAGTTCTGATAATCGGCGGTCGGGATCTTGTGACGAGCGAGAAAGTCTTTAGTGAATGCCTTGGAGCCTTCCAGTTGGGCTGCCGCGGCCGTCGGACCGAAGCAGTCGAGCCCGCGCAAACGGAACAGGTCGACCACACCTTTGACCAGCGGCGCTTCAGGCCCGACGATTGTCAGCTGCACGTTCTGTTCGGCGAAGTCCGCCAGTTGCTCGATGGCCAGCACATCGATGGCGACGTTTTCACACTTCGCTTCAGTTGCCGTGCCTGCATTACCGGGCGCGACGAACACTTTCTCTACGCGGGGATCCTGCGCGACCTTCCAGGCCAGGGCATGCTCGCGGCCGCCGCTGCCGATAATTAAAACCTTCATACTCGATTCTCTCGTCTGAGAGCTGGAAGCCGAAAGCTGAAAGTCGGAAGCAGCAGGGCTTCAGTCTTCCAGCTTCACCTTCGAGCCGTTAGTGCCTGAAATGGCGCATGCCTGTGAACACCATGGCGATGCCGGCTTCATCTGCTGCGGCAATCACTTCGGCGTCGCGCATGGACCCGCCAGGTTGAATGACTGCAGTGATGCCGGCTTTGGCGGCATTATCGATGCCGTCTCGGAACGGGAAGAACGCATCGCTGGCCATCACTGCGCCGGGCACTGGCAAGCCGGCATGCTCGGCTTTGATCGCCGCGATACGCGCGGAGTTGACCCGGCTCATCTGGCCTGCGCCGACTCCGACGGTCTGCCGGTTCTTGGCGTAGACGATGGCGTTGGACTTGACGAACTTGGCCACCTTCCACGCGAAGATCAGGTCGTGGATTTCCTGTTCAGACGGGGCGCGCTGGGTGACGACCTTGAGGTCGGCTTCGCTGATCATGCCAATATCGCGGCTCTGAACCAGAAGCCCGCCGTTGACGCGCTTGAAGTCCCAGCCCGGCGCACGCTCGGCTGGCCACTGGCCGCATTCGAGCAAGCGTACGTTGGCTTTGCTTGCGACTACCTCACGCGCTTGTGCCGAAATGCTTGGCGCAATGATGACCTCGACAAACTGGCGATCAACGATGGCTTTCGCCGTCTCCCCGTCCAGTTCGCGGTTGAAGGCAATGATGCCGCCGAACGCGGACTCGCTGTCTGTGGCGTAGGCCAGTTCGTAAGCTTGGCGGATGCCGCCCTCGGCATCCGGGACCACGGCGACGCCGCACGGATTGGCGTGTTTGACGATGACGCAGGCTGGCTTGACGAAGCTTTTTACGCACTCGAGTGCAGCGTCGGTATCGGCGACATTGTTGAAGGACAATTCCTTGCCCTGTAGCTGGCGCGCGGTAGCAACGCAGGCTTCGTCGGCGGTTTCCACGTAAAACGCCGCGATCTGGTGCGGGTTCTCGCCGTAGCGCATGTCCTGAGCTTTGACGAACTGGGTGGTGAAGGTGCGCGGCAACAGGCTGCGGCCTTCGGTGGAAAGTGTCTCGGCGCTCTGATCAACCGTGCCCAGGTAGTTAGCGATCATGCCGTCATAGGAGGCCGTGTGCTCGAAGGCTTTAAGCGCCAGATCGAAGCGTTGCGCATATGTCAGGCCGCCGGCCTTCAAGTTTTCGATAACGCTGGTGTAGTCATCGGCGTTGACGACGATGGCGACGTCCTTGTGGTTCTTCGCCGCGCTGCGGACCATGGTCGGGCCGCCGATGTCGATATTTTCGATAGCATTCGGCAACGTGCAGCCAGGCTTGGCGACGGTGGCAGCGAACGGATACAGGTTGACCGCAACCAGGTCGATCGGATTGATGCCATGCTCGGTCATGACTTCGCCGTCCAGGTCACGCCGACCGAGAATGCCGCCGTGTATTTTTGGGTGGAGCGTCTTGACCCGGCCGTCCATCATTTCTGGGAAACCGGTGTAGTCGGCCACTTCGACCGCGACGATTTCGTTTTCGCGCAACAGCTTGAAGGTGCCGCCGGTCGATAGAATTTCGACGCCCAGGGCAACGAGTTCGCGTGCGAATTCGATGACGCCGGTTTTGTCAGACACGCTGATCAGCGCGCGGCGGACGGGAAGGCGGGTGCTTTGGTCGGTCATAGACATTTCCTAGGAGCTACAGGCTGCGAGCGGCAACTCCTTGGGAAACGGCTCGCACCGTTCCATCGGAGCGCGCCGCTGATCAGAGAAGGTCGTATTGCTTGAGTTTCTTGCGCAGGGTGCCGCGGTTCAGACCCAACAGCTCCGAGGCCTTGGTCTGGTTGCCTTTGACGTAATTCATCACGGTTTCCAACAGAGGTGCCTCCACTTCAGAGAGCACCAAGTTGTAAACGTCGGTAACGTCCGCGCCTTCCAGGTGGGCGAAATAGTTATGCAACGCCTTTTCTACACTGCCTCGCAAGGTCTGGCCTGCTTCGCTGGGCGTGTTGAGGTGTTGCTTGAGGTTCACATTGTCGCTCACGGATGTTGTTCCAGTTAACAAGGTTTCGTTCAACAGCGTCATGCAGCCACCCCTTTTCCTTCCCCCGAATCAGGGCTTGTACGGCGCTCGGCGAAAAACCTCCGAACGCTGGCGCATTGCGCATCCCTGTCTTCCAAACCATTGAACCGACCGCGGTACTCCTGCGCGCCGGGCAGTGTTGCCAGATACCAGCTGACGTGCTTGCGGGCGATACGTACGCCCATCACATCGCCGTAGAACACATGCAGCGCCTCAAGGTGCTGCAGCAGAATGTCTTCGACCTCAACCAGCGTCGGCGGCGCCATTAACTCGCCTGTGGCGAGGTAGTGGTTGATCTCGCGAAATATCCAAGGCTTACCCTGGGCCGCACGGCCAATGAGCAATCCGTCCGCACCGGTCTTGTCGAGTACCAGGCGGGCCTTTTCTGGCGTGTCGATGTCCCCATTGGCAAACACGGGTATTGCGACGGCCTGCTTGATCGCTGCAACGGTCTCGTATTCCGCATTACCGGTGTAGAGGTCGGCACGCGTGCGACCATGTACGGCCAGTGCAGCGATTCCGGACTCTTCAGCAATTCTCGCTATGGAGAGCCCGTTCTTATTCTGCCTGTCCCAGCCGGTTCGGATCTTTAGCGTGACCGGCACATCAACCGCTCCGACCACCGCCTCAAGTATCTCCGATACCAGTTTTTCATCCTTCATCAGTGCTGAGCCGGCAGCCTTGTTGCACACCTTCTTGGCTGGGCAGCCCATGTTGATATCAATAATCTGCGCGCCCAGTTCGACATTTCGAGCGGCCGCTTCGGCCAGCATCTGTGAATCGCCCCCAGCGATCTGCACCGAGCGTGGCTCCGGGTCCCCCTCATGCAGCAAGCGCAGGCGCGACTTGCGGCTATTCCACAGGCGCACATCGCTGGTCACCATTTCCGACACCACCATGCCGGCGCCCAGACGTCGGCATAACTGGCGGAACGGTTGATCGGTCACGCCGGCCATGGGCGCGAGGATCAATCGATTCGGAAGGATGTAGGGGCCGATGCGTACCGCTGACATGAAGATTCCCTGCCTGGAGCCTGCTTGTTAGGTAGATCGGGACAGCAAAAAAGGGTGTGCATAATACCCGCTACGGATGACGGGTTAAAGGCTGTTCTGAACAAAATCTGAACAGCTCCGGACTTATAGCGAGCGGTAGCATGGCGCACTGAAACGGCGCGCGGTAAGCGCCGCTCGTCGTCTCGGGCACAGTGGACGTCAGTCAGGAGAGCGAAAGGCGAGGCTGTAATTCACCGCCTCTATGCCAGGATCCAAGATGTCCAGCGCAATGTGGATAGGAACCTGCGAGGGCATTTCCCGTTGTCCCGCGAGCTCTCCGGAAAGGTATTCGCCCGGCTTGAAGGTTCGTCGCGCCAGCGTGTTGCCCCGAATGTCATCGAAGCGCACTTCTAGCAGCGGGAAAGGTTGGGCAAATGACGCACGGTTGTAGATGATTGCATCGACCACCAGTGCTCCAGCGAAATCCGGGTGGCCGCGCACTACGAGATTGCTACTCTTGATCTGGCTGATATCGACCCGGGGCGGTAGTTTGCAGTCCAGCGCAGGGCAGATTTTCTCCAGCCAAGGGCGGTACTCGTCCTGTCGTGCCAGCTCGTCAAAGTTATAGATCACATACTGGGTCGCCAATCCCAGCAGCGCTATCAGATTCAGCAAGCCCCAGCCGAGCCAGCGGCCCCAGGGGCGCCGGCGCGCCTGCCATGCAAGCTGCAAGGGTTCATCGTCCAGGTCGAACAAACGCTCCTCGCGGTCTTGGCGTGTCGGGCGCGGCGATTCTCGCTCGGTACCGATCCTGTCTCGCTCTGCCAGCGTTGTTTGCCCATCGTCGCCGTCAGCGTCAGTAGTCAGGTTGACTACCGGTTCGGCGCGCTCTGTAGCGCTCAGCTGCCCGATCACTGGATCACCAGGCGCCCCGAGCGGGCTGGGCGGGGCGGGATGCTCGACACTTGCCGGAGTGAAGCGAATCTCTGCGGTGTCATGAGGATGTTCGGCAATAGGTTCTGGTTTCGCTTCGAGCGGCTCGTTGCGCTCCTGCGGCTCTGAGTCCGCACTTAGCAGTTGCTCGGCCCACGCTTCGTCATCATCAGTCGAATGATCGGCGTGCGGGTGGAGTTGTTGCTCGCCGGGTTGTGGCTCCAGTTCCAGAAACTCGCGGGAAAGCTCCAGCTCCTGTCGCTCAAGCTTCGCAAGCTCTTCATCGAGGTCCAGGCTATCCAGGTCCAGATTGTCGTGGATCCAGAAAGTGTCGTCTTGACCCGCAGGTTTGCCCTGCGCCGCCCGCCCGCTCGATGCTCCGCTGACAGGAGCTAGGGCGGTGGCGTCCGTAGTCGCTTCCCTGCCAGCTGTGTCTGCGTCCTGCAGGTAGCGGGCGGCATTGAAAAGCTCCATGCAGGCGCCGCAACGCACCACACCCTGGGCTGCGCCGAGCTGGGTGCGGCTGACGCGGAAGCTGGTCTGGCAATGGGGGCATTGGGTGACGAAGCTGGTCATGCGTTGGTCCGGCTTAAATGGCCGTAGTCTAGCGCATGCTCGCCTGGAAGCAGCAGTGGCGGACGGCCGAGTTGATTGCTGCGTCTAAGGCAATGCTCAGAATCGACGGATACCGGTGATACGGACCCAGCCGTCTTTTTCCGTCGTCGGGTCGAGCTCGAACTGGTTGGCATAGGCGGCACGCACCTCTTCAGCCTGCTCGGCCAATATTCCCGACAGGGCGAGACGGCCGCCGTGCTTGACCCTTTCGATAATGCGCGGCGCCAATGCCACCAGCGGGCCGGCAAGAATGTTGGCGACCACCACGTCAGCCTGACCCTCGGGTAGCTGCTCGGGCAGATACAGCGGGAAGCGTGCCGGGTCGATGCCGTTGCGCCCGGCATTGTCGCGTGATGCTTCAAGGGCCTGCACGTCGATGTCAGTTCCGACCGCTTGCTTCGCGCCCAGGAGCAGGGCAGCAATGGCTAGAATGCCCGAGCCGCAGCCGAAATCGAGTACATCCAGACCCTTTAACGACTGGGCATCAAGCCACTCAAGGCAAAGTGCCGTGGTTGGATGAGTGCCGGTGCCAAAGGCCAGCCCGGGGTCGAGCAAAAGATTCACTGCATCCGGCTCCGGAGCAGCGTGCCAGCTCGGTACTATCCAGAGACGGCTGCCGAAACGCATCGGGTGAAAATTGTCCATCCAGCTGCGTTCCCAGTCCTGGTCTTCGATGCGCTCAAGCTGGTATTCAGGCACCTCCCCGCCGGTTAGCAACCGCAGGTGGGCCAGTAGGTTAGTTTCATCGGCATCGCCTTCGAACAATGCCAGCAGATGGGTATGTGACCACAGTGGCGTCGTATTGAGGTCGGGTTCGAATATCGGCTGGTCTTCGGCGTCCATGAACGTCACTGACACTGCGCCAACGCCCAGGAGCGCGTCTTCGAGGGCTTCTGCCTGTTCTGGGGAAATGGCAAGACGAAGTTGTAACCAGGGCATTGTGGCCTCTCGGAGCGAGCAACCGGAATAGCCGGTCGCAAAAGTCGGGATCTTACTGGAGCGTGTTGGAGGCTTCCATCTTGGCGATGCCAGAAACGGCAAGGGCTGCCCTTTGGCAGCCCTTGCTGATGTCAGCACTGGATCAGTGCTTGTCCATTCCCAGCTTCTTTTCCAGGTAATGGATGTTCACGCCGCCTTTGCAGAAGCCTTCATCACGCACCAGATCCCTGTGCAGAGGGATGTTGGTCTTGATGCCGTCGACGACGATTTCGTCCAGGGCGTTGCGCATGCGTGCCATGGCTTCTTCACGAGTGGCGCCGTAGGTGATCAGCTTGCCTATCAGCGAATCGTAATTCGGCGGTACCGAATAACCGCTGTAAAGGTGCGAATCGACCCGTACGCCAAAGCCACCAGGCGCGTGGAAGTGCTTGACCTTGCCCGGGCTCGGCAGGAAGTTCGAAGGGTCTTCGGCATTGATCCGGCATTCCAGGGAATGGCCGCGAATAACCACATCGTCCTGTTTGATCGACAGCTTGTTGCCGGCTGCAATGCTGAGCATTTCTTTGACGATGTCGACGCCCGTCACCATCTCTGTAACCGGATGCTCTACCTGAACGCGGGTGTTCATCTCGATGAAGTAGAAGTGCCCATCTTCGTACAGGAACTCAAAGGTACCGGCGCCCCGGTAGCCGATCTCAACGCAGGCGTCAGTGCAGCGCTTGAGTACTTCGGCACGTGCCTTTTCATCAATGTACGGTGCAGGCGCTTCTTCCAGGACCTTCTGGTGACGACGTTGGAGCGAGCAGTCGCGATCGCCCAGGTGTACGGCGTTGCCTTGGCCATCGGACAGCACCTGAACTTCCACGTGGCGTGGATTGCCGAGGAACTTCTCGAGATAGACCATCGGGTTTCCGAACGCCGCGCCCGCTTCGGTGCGTGTCAGTTTGGCCGACTTGATGAGGTCTTCTTCGTGATGAACGACACGCATGCCGCGGCCGCCACCGCCACCAGCGGCCTTGATGATAACCGGGTAGCCCACTTCACGAGCGATGCGTAGCGCTTCGGCCTCGTCTTCCGGAAGCGGTCCGTCAGAGCCCGGTACCACAGGTACTCCGGCTTTGATCATTGCGTCCTTGGCTGAGACCTTGTCGCCCATCAGGCGAATGGTTTCGGCTTTCGGGCCGACAAAGGCAAAACCGGATTTTTCCACTTGCTCGGCGAAATCGGCGTTTTCGGCCAGAAAGCCATAGCCCGGATGAATTGCGGTAGCGCCGGTCACTTCCGCTGCGGCAATGATCGAGGGGATGTGCAGGTAGGAGTTGGTCGCGAGGGCCGGGCCGATGCAGACGGACTCGTCGGCCAAGGCCAGGTGCATCAGCTCCCTATCGGCGGTGGAATGAACCGCGACGGTCTTGATCCCCAGCTCTTTGCAGGCTCGCAAAATCCGCAGGGCGATTTCACCGCGGTTGGCGATTAGTACTTTTTCCAACATCGCTGGCTCTCCGCGGTTCAAACGATGGTGAACAGCGGCTGGTCGTATTCGACCGGCTGACCATTCTCCACCAGGATGGATTCGATGGTGCCGCTGGTTTCGGCCTCGATGTGGTTCATCATCTTCATCGCTTCGACGATGCAGAGGATGTCGCCTTTCTTAACGCTCTGACCGACTTCAACGAAGTTGGCCGACTCCGGCGAGGAGGCGCGGTAGAAGGTGCCGACCATCGGCGATCGGACTACGGTGCCGTTGAGTTTCGGCTGTGCAGGCGCGGCGTCGGCGGCAGGGGCGACGGCAGGAGCGGCTGCGGGGGCCGGCATTGGTGCTTGCGCATAATAAGGCTGCTGCATTGCAACCTGCTTGCTATGACGGCTGATGCGAACGGACTCTTCGCCTTCGTGAATTTCCAGTTCGTCGATACCAGACTCTTCCAGCAGCTCGATCAGTTTCTTGACTTTGCGAATATCCATGAAGCAGTGACTCCCAGGTAAGTTCAAAGGGCATTGCTGCTCGCTTCTTCGAGGCCGTCGCGTGTTGCGCGCGGTCCTGTCAGGAAGCAGCGAGTTGTTCCAGGGCGGCCTCCAATGCCAGGCGGTAGCCGCTGGCGCCAAGACCGCAGATCACCCCTACCGCGACATCCGAGAAATAGGAGTGATGGCGGAAAGGTTCACGCTTGTGCACGTTTGACAGGTGCACTTCGATGAATGGGATGCTCACCGCCAGCAGCGCGTCACGTAGCGCAACGCTGGTGTGCGTAAAGGCGGCGGGATTGATCAGGATGAAATCCACGCCTTCGCTACGTGCGGCATGGATGCGCTCGATCAGCTCGTACTCGGCATTGGACTGTAGATGCAGCAGATGGTGGCCGGCATCACGGGCTCGCTGCTCCAGATCCTGGTTGATCTGCGCCAGCGTCGTGGCGCCATAGACGCCGGGTTCACGGGTGCCAAGCAAATTCAGATTCGGGCCGTGGAGGACCAGAAACGTCGCCATGAGTATTCCTTGTTGTTCTGTCCAGACGGGCACTTGAGCGAGTGCCCATCGGTGAGGGGAAAAACTATGCACGAAGCGAGGGCTGACTGTCCAGTCATGTCTTGATCGGCGTAAATGCCGACATTATGGCTGGAGATTGCTGCAGGGACTGTCTACAGAGAGGCTTCGGCGCGGTCCAGTCGCTCCATGAACTGACCGGCATCGATTTCGCCGACGACCCTTACGTCGGTCAGCTCTTTGCCTGTGCGATCAAAGAACAGAACCGCTGGCGGGCCGAAGAGCTTATAGCGGTCGAGCAATGCCCGCTGCTCCGGGTTGCTGTCGGTAATGTCGAAGCGAACCAGACGGTAGTCTGCAAGACGTGGCGCAATCTCTGGAGCGGCGAACACTTCGCGCTCGATCACTTTGCAGCTGATACACCAGTCAGCGTACCAATCGAGCATCAGCGGTTGGCCTGCTGCCTGCGCCGCGCTGAGTTGGGCGTCGAGTTCAGTCGGGGTAGTCACTGTGCGCCAGGCTTCTGTTTCGCTGGCGGAGCCACCGGTGGCAACTGAGGTGGAGCGAGGCAGCGGTCGCAGCGGATCGGAGTTTCCCTGCAGCGCACCGACCCAGGCCGCCAGGGCATAGACCAGCAGCACCAGGCCCAGCAGCTGTGCGAGTTTCTGTCGGGGTGTCTTGAGACCAAATTCCAGTGTGCCTAGGAACAGTGCCGTGCCGGCAGCCAGCAAGCCCCACAGCGCCAGCGCTAGCGGGCCTGGCAAGACTCGCTCGAGCATCCACACGGCAACCGCCAAGAGCATCACACCAAAGACGTTGCGTACCGTGACCATCCATGGGCCGCTCTTGGGAAGTAGGGCGCCGCCGCCAATGGCGAACAGAATCAATGGCGTGCCCATTCCTAAGCCAAGGGCGAACAGCTTGAGGCCGCCACCCAGCGCATCGCCACTGGCGCTGATATACAGCAAGGCGCCCGCAAGCGGTGCCGACACGCATGGCGAAACCAGCAGACTGGAAACCGTTCCGAGCACCGCGGCACCGAGGAATGAACCGCCTCTGGCATTGCCCGCAATGCGCTCGAGGCGGTGGCCGATCGCTTGCGGCAAACGTAACTCGAACAGTCCGAACATGGCCAAGGCAAAGGCGACGAAAAACAGCGCGAACGGCACCAGAATCCAGGGCGACTGCAAGCGGGCCTGCAGATTCAGTTCAGCTCCGAACATGCCCATCAGCGCGCCAAGCACGGCGAAGCCGGCCGCCATTGGCAGGGCGTACGCGAGCGACAGGCCAAAGCTGCGCATTCCTCCGATCTGCCCGCGCAAAACGACACCGGAAAGGATCGGCAACATGGGCAACACGCAGGGCGTGAACGTCAGCCCCAGTCCTGCGAGAAAGAACAACGCCACCGAGCGCCAGGACAGCTCGGCAGTGGTCTCAGTTGCAATGCTTGTATCCGTCGCTGCAGATGCGGCCTTCGGCGTGCCGCCAATATCGAAGGACTCGGTCTCCGGCGGATAGCACAAACCCTTGTCTGCACAGCCTTGATAGGTCACCAGTAAGGTAAAGGGCTGATTCTGCGGGTTGCGAATTGGTAGTTCGACGTCGAGTACGCCGTAATAGACTTCGACTTCGCCGAAATAGTCGTCGGTCTTTTGCTCTCCCGCAGGCAGGTTCGCTTCGCCGATAACAACGCCGGGCGTATTGGTCTTGAATTTGAACTGGTGGCGGTAGAGGTAATAGCCCTCCGCTGCGACGAAGCGCAGCTTGACCTGTTCCGGCGATGCGTCGACCAGGTTCAGGCGAAACGCTTCGCGTACCGGCAGGAAGTCAGCACTGTTGTTCAGCCCCCCAAGCGTCGAGCTGGGGCGGCTGTCGAACAGGCCGGCAACAGCGGGGAGGGCGAACAACAGGATCAGTAGACTCAGCAAACGGCGCATGGTCATCTCACGGGAAGCAGTGGCCGCATGATACCCAACGCGGCCAATCGTCGCTCGTACGCAACGTCGCACTAGCGCACGTTCTGTAACCAGATGGTGCCGTTTTGCTCGACGTACGGCAGTGCCTGCAGTGCTTGTCCAGCGCAGGGGCCAGCGACGCATTCGCCGCTATCGATAAGAAACAGCGCGCCGTGGGTCGCGCATTGGATGAGGCTGCCGCTGCTGTCAAGAAACTGGTCTGGCAACCACTCCAGCGGGATTCCGCGATGTGGGCAACGGTTCTTGTAGACATATAGCGTCCCATCCTTGCGAATCGTCAGCAGGCGCTGTCCTTCTCGTTCGAAACCCTTGCTTTGCCCCTCCATCACGTCTGTGGTCTCGCACAATCGAATCATCGGGTCCTCCTTATTTGCGAAGGATTATCACCCAATCGGCAACGACTGGGTTGGCGAACAGCTGATAGCGCTGGCGGAGTGAGTGGCTGGCTTTTATCCTTCGGCTCGAACCTCAACTGGCGAAACTTTTGATGAGCCCAGTGCTATCCGCACGCCCTTTGTTTCTTTCGCTGGGCCTCGTGTGGCTGATCGCTTTCTGGTTGTCGCTGGCGCTTGGGCCGGTCCATCTGCCGCTGGTCGACATCCTGCAAGCTCTATTGCAGCTGTTTGGCTTATCGACGGGAGATGAGGGTGCCGACCAGGCTGTGCTGATCCTAGGGCAGATCAGATTGCCACGCGCCTTGCTTGGCTTGAGCGTGGGCGCGGTGCTGGCGTTGTCCGGCGTCGCCATGCAGGGTTTATTTCGTAATCCACTGGCCGACCCCGGGTTGGTCGGTGTTTCAAGCGGTGCCGCACTAGGCGCCGCCGCCACCATCGTCGGGGGTGAGCTGGTCGGCGGGATCTCCCCCTTGCTGGAGCCGTATCTGTTGTCGGTCAGCGCATTTCTCGGTGGCCTAGGCGTCACTTGGATGGTTTATCGCCTTGGTCGGCGGGATGGGCGTACCCATGTCGCGACGATGCTGCTCGCCGGTATTGCGCTGACTGCTCTGGCGGGCGCAGCGATTGGGCTTTTCACCTATGTAGCTGACGACAATGCGTTACGTACCTTGACCTTCTGGAATCTGGGCAGCCTTAACGGCGCAAGCTACGCACGGCTCTGGCCACTCTTGCTGGTGACAGTGGCCGTGGCATTCTGGCTGCCTCGCCGGGCGCGGGCGCTAAACGCTCTTTTGTTGGGTGAATCGGAGGCGCGTCACCTGGGCTTTGATGTCGAGTGCCTCAAGCGCGAGCTGGTGTTCTGCACGGCACTCAGCGTCGGCGCAGCGGTAGCGGCGGCAGGAATGATCGGGTTTGTTGGTTTGGTGGTTCCCCATCTTGTCAGGCTGCTGATTGGTCCCGACCACCGATTGCTGTTACCGGCGTCGGCGTTGGCAGGGGGCAGTCTGCTGCTTCTTGCCGATCTTCTTGCTCGGCTTATGCTGGCGCCTGCGGAGCTGCCGATCGGGATTGTCACTGCGCTGCTGGGTGCGCCTTTCTTTCTCTATCTGCTATTGCGGCAGCCCCACTGATGCTCAGTTTGCAGGGGGGCTGCGTTCGGCGAGGAGCGTCCAACGTTCTTGTTGACGTTGACGTGAGGCTTGAGCCGGGCGAGGTCCTAGGAGTGCTGGGGCCAAACGGCGCAGGTAAGAGCACTTTGGTTGGCACGATGAGTGGCGAACTGCCTCTCAACGCTGGCGAGGTGCTGCTGCATCATAAGCCTTTGCACGACTGGCATGGCCCCGAGCGCGCCCGTTGCCTGGCAGTACTGCCGCAGAGCTCAAACTTGAGTTTTGGTTTTCGTGTCGATGAAGTGGTTGGCTTGGGGCGTTTACCCCATGACACGGGTTTTGAGGCCGACCGAACGATTGTGGCGGCTGCGCTTCGTGCGGCAGATGCGCAGCATCTGGCGCAGCGGAGCTACTTGTCACTGTCCGGAGGCGAGCAGCAGCGCGTGCACCTCGCTCGGGTGTTCGCCCAGCTCTGGCCTGGGCGTACCGGGCAAGTACTGTTGCTTGACGAACCTACAGCCATGCTCGATCCGCAGCATCAGCACAGCACCTTGCACGCGATTCGCCAGTTTGCCGAGCTGGGCGG
>Ga0208814_1000266_pt1 | contig 35213 bp, 30 predicted proteins | sample MalvirAntarct_55_FD_184253 | JGI IMG/M metagenome (GOLD analysis project Ga0208814, IMG submission 184253) | Marine viral communities from the Global Malaspina Expedition - Malaspina viral metaG Antarct_55 (SPAdes) (version 2) | ecosystem: Environmental > Aquatic > Marine > Oceanic | place... | reverse complement strand
AGCTTTTGAGGATTAATGCTATCTTTTCTTTGAGCTATTTGCGCAAAAACTTGGAGACTAGTTAAAATTAAAAGGAAACATAAATTCCTCATGTAAATTTGCTTTAATTATTTAGCAAAAGTACTTATTTTAATTAAATCTAAATAAGAATAAGTACTTTTTTTAATTTTAATTAGGCTTTAAAATAGAATTGGTTTTGTGTAGAAAGTATTTTCTGATATTAGTGTAATACGAATTTGTGGTAATATCGACGATGCTATTATGTATGGTTTGGAATCATTTATTGAGTTTAATTTGAATAAATACATCAATAAAATATTTTAAATGAAAAGCATCAGAAGAATATAGCATTGAATAAAAAAAGATAAATTTGTTATTAATTTAAATACACTTATTTATCAAAATAGTATAAGGATTCTACTAGTGCTATTGAAGGTAGCTTAATTGTTGTGATTGGTGAAATTCCTATTTATTAATTTTTGGTTATTTTATTTTCCTAAACCTATAAAAAATTAAAATTAGAAGTTGGTATTAATAATCTTTTAGATAATTATTATTTCACTAGACGAGCTAAGGTTATCTTGGATCAGGAATTATTCTTTCAGCAAATAGAAAGTTTTGTATAACACTTAAATTAAACTTTTTTCTTACTAGCGGTAGTTTTAATTATTATTTAATATCACGTAATCCAATACCTTTTTCATCAGATGCGCTCGATCTAATCCTCTAACATTATGTGGATGCATAGGATAGCTTAAAAAATCTACTTGTACTTTATTTTTTACAAATTCTTGAAGTAAAGTCATCGTATGTTGAGGAACCACAACAGGATCTATACTACCAATAATCTCTAATAGTTTACCATCAAGATTTTTTACATAATTATGAACTTTTGCTTTTTCGAAGCCTTCTTCATTGTCTTGCCAACGATCCATATAACGCTCACCATACATAATTTCATAGTATTTCCAATCGGTTACAGGACCACCTGCAACAGCTGTGGTAAATACTCCAGGATGTCTTAGCATCAGTGAATTTGCCATAAACCCACCATAACTCCAACCGAAAACAGATAATCTATTTCCGTCTACATAAGCTAAGGATTTTAAATAGTCTACTCCTGTCAATTGATCTTCCATCTCTGCTTCACCTGCTTGTCTATGAATAACACTTTCGAAAGCGAAGCCTCTATTTTCAGAACCTCGGTTGTCTATTGTAAAAACGATGTAATCTTGCTCAGCTGCCATCCATTGCATCCAAAGGTTAGAACCACCTAACCATGAATTGGTCACCATTTGGGCATGCGGGCCACCATAAACATAAACTAAAACAGGATATTTTTTAGTTTCATCAAAGTTTGCTGGTTTTATAATACGACCAAATAAATCACTACCCTCTTTAGCTGTTAAAGTAACAAATTCTGTAGTTCCTAATTGGTAGCCTTTAATTGGATTTTTAGAAGTATAAATAGTCACTTCCTTTCCATCGTCAATTGACTTTCTTTTAACAACTCTAGGAACATCTATACTGGTGTAGCTATCCATGATATACTTTCCATCAGAACTTAATTGTACCGAATGACTTCCTGCTTCTTCAGTTAAAGTTTCAAACGAACCGTTTTTTATATTTACTTTATAAGCTTTTGTTTCTCTTGCATCGCTTCCAGTGCCTAATATAATTACGTTTTCTCCACTATTATCAAAACCAATAATTTCTTTGATGACCCAATTAAATTGTGTTAATTGCTTTTCATTTTTATTGTTGATGTCATATTTATAAAGGTTCATAAACCCATCACGTTCACTTAGCCATAAAAATTCGGAATTGTTGTTTGGCAAGAAGACTGCAATATGTTCTGGTTCTACCCATTTATCATTTTTCTCTTCAAAAAGTGTTTTTATTTTCTTTCCTGAACTAGCATCATACATCGTAAACCACATATGGTTTTGATCCCTATTTACTTCCGCTAAAAAAACATATTTTTCATCTGGAGACCAAGAAAGATTGGTAAGATAATGTTCATCTGAAGTATTTATATCTAAATAAATAACACTTTGATTTTTCATAGAAAATACACCCACCTTTGCAATTTCAGAACCCATTCCATTCATTGGGTATTTTATATTATTTAAAGACGCAGGAGTTGTTGTAATATCTACTAAAGGATAATCCGTTACATTACTTTCGTCTTTTTGATAGAACGCCAAAAAATTTCCTTTCGGACTCCAAAAAGTACCTTTGGTAATTCCCATTTCGGAACGTGCTATAGCTTGTCCGGAAACGATGTTTTTATCTTCGGAATTAGTTACAGCAATCTTTGAATTACTTGCAGTTGATACATACAAATTATTCTCTATAGTATAGGCTATTGCATTTGCTGAAGTGTTGAATTCATTGTTTTCAGATTCTGAAGGATATTTAATAACGTCTGAAACCTTTTTGTTTATATAATTGTATTGAACGATGGTATTATTATGATTAAAAAAGATCTCTTCTGTAGTGATTTTTAAAAACGAATTAGGCATTCTTTTTAATTCTGGGAAAGCACTTTGTAGATCTTCTAATTTGAAAATTGCAGGACGTTTTTCAAGACTGTAATTGACTAAAACCGAATTGTTTTCAACAATAATAAAATCATCGGTTCCATCTACCCATTGCATAGATTTTTGCTCAGGATACAAGCCTTTATAATAACCTAAAACTGCATCTTCTAAGTTTAAATGTTTTACTTCTTGTGCCGTTACAACCGTTACAAATAAAAGTAATAGAATTCCAATCGATTTTTTCATTATAATAAATATTTATAGTTCAAATTTAAGATAAATAATACTAAATATTTCCATCTTTTATTACTGAAGAAATTAAATTTTAAGGTAGCGTACTTTCTCTAAAATATTTGACTCCTACGGTATTTAAGCCCATAATATGATAATTAACCTCCAATAGTAATCATGCTTCTATTTTTAGAATGCAAATCTGGCTTTTTAAGTTTTTCAAGGGTATCCATTCCGCCCCGAATTTTAAATTTACCAAGTACTGCTTTTTGAATAATGGGTGCAATAGATTTTCCTTCCCGAAACACAGTAAGTAAATCTGATTCTGAAGCTGAAAACAAACAGTTTTTTAGTTTTCCATCTGCTGTTAAACGCAATCGATTACAAGAATCACAAAATGGATTGGTTACAGAACTAATGATGGCAAAACTACCTTTGTAACCTTTTATTCTATAGTTTTTAGAAGTGTCATTTTCTGCATCTTTAATTCGTTCAACATTTTCAAGGGAAAAATGATTATTAACTCGTTCTAAAACTTCAGCATAGGAAACCATCTTCTTTATATCCCATTTGTTACCATCAAAAGGCATAAACTCAATAAATCGAAATGAAATTGGAAAATCTTTAGTTAAATTGATAAAATCTATAATCTCATCATCATTAAACCCTTTTATTAAAACTGCATTTATCTTTACATTAAATCCTTTATCAATAAGTAATAGGATGTTATTATAAACTTTTTCAAACTGATTACGACGCGTGATTTCTTTAAATTTACCTTCAGATAAGGTATCTAAACTAACATTGATATTCTTAATATTATTCTCCTTTAACACATCAATATGTCTATCTAAGGTGATACCATTTGTGGTAATTGCGAGTTCAACTGGAAGAGAAGCTAACTTGCCAAGAATTACATGAACGTCTTTTCTTATTAGAGGTTCACCCCCTGTTAATCTAATTTTTGTAACCCCGTTTTCTACAAATGTTTTTGCAATAGCATAAATCTCATCGTAATCCATGATATGAGATTTGGGAGAAAGAGGGACTCCTTCTGCCGGCATACAATAGGTACATCTTAAATTACATCGCTCCGTAAGTGAAATACGTAAATAAGTATGTTTTCTTTTAAATTGATCGGTTAATATGGCTTGGTTAGTTTTCATGTGTCTTTAATATTTAAAAATTTTTAACATGCTCGTTTCATTAATCGTGTCGTGCACCTTTTAAAATTCTGAAAATATGTAAAATAGCAGGGAATATTGCATCCATTGACTCTTTAGCTCCATTTGTAGATCCTGGAAGTGCTAAAACTAAGGTGTTTCCTATAGTTCCCGCAACACTTCTAGATAACATGGAATATGGAGTTCGATCTTGCCCATAGGTTCTAATTGCTTCTTCAACTCCTGGTATTCTACGTTCAAGTAAAGGTAATAATGCCTCCGGAGTTACATCTCTTTTAGAAAGTCCTGTTCCGCCTGTATAGATAATTAAATCAAGATCTTGTTTTTGATACTGAATTGCTTTTTCTTGTATAATTTCATTTTCATCTGGAATGACGACATACTCAGTTATTGATACCCCACATTCTTCTAGTTTTTTAATAATCGCTTTTCCTGCTTTATCTTCTTTTTGTCCTGCTGAAATAGTATCGGAACAAACAATCACCGCCGCATTTAAATCTTTTCTAAAACGATCTTTAAAGTCAGATTTACCTCCTTTTTTTTCTAATAATTTAAGTTGATGAATTTCAATTCCTTTATCAATTGGCTTTAACATATCGTACATATTTAAAGCCACCACACTGGCTCCATGCATTGCCTCTACTTCAACACCGGTTTTATAAATGGTTTTAACTGTAAATAAAACTGTAATCTCCAAACCGTTAATTTCATATTCAATTCCAGAAAATTCAATAGGCATTGGATGACAGTCAGGAAGGAGTTCAGGAGTTTTTTTGACCCCCAATAATCCAGCTGCTTTACTCATAGCAAATACATTACCTTTTGGAACGGTATCATTTTTTATAGCCTCGATGGTTTCGGATTTACTCACTTTTACAATTGCTTGTGCGGTAGCAATTCTTAAGGTGCTGCTTTTATGTGTGATATCTACCATGTATAAAAATTATTTATTTGTTAAATCATTTACTTTCCATTGATGGGTTTGATCTTCAAAAATCTCTTTTCCAAAAACAGGAACTTTTTCTTTTATTTCTTCAACGATAAATTCTATTGCTGGAAATACTTCTTTGCGTCTTTTTGACGATACAAAAACAAACAAACAAATCTCTCCAGAATTAACTTTCCCTAAACTGTGATAAATATGCATACAGTTTAAATCGAATTTTAAAAAAGTTGCTTCTCTTATTTCATGAAATTTCAGATTTGCCATTTCTTCATGTGCAGTATATTCAATTGCAGCAACTACTTTATTATTAATTTCGTCTGCTCTTACTTGACCTAAAAAAATGTTATGAGCACCAATTCCAGTTTTCACTTGATGTTTGGCTATAGAATTTGCTATAAAATCTGTTGATATAGCACCTTTTTTAAAGACATTTTTTGGTTTTTTATCTGTCATAATTTTTATTATTAAAATATTCCATCACTTCACAAGCTCCATTTTTTAAGCTGAAAGAAGAATTAATTTTATGGCTTTGTAAAATAGAAGCCGCTTTTTTACTTTTAATTCCAGCTTGACAAAATAGTATCTGCTCTTTACCTAGCTCAATTTTATTTAAATTTTGTTTTAGATCCTTTAAAGGAATTTGAAGAACTTCGGAGTGATTGATTTCTGGATTTATATTAGTATCCCGAACATCAATCCATTGGATATTCTTTTTATTTATTACATCTTTAATTGAAATAATTCTAATTGGTGTTTCACAGTTTATTTCTTCATCTAGTGCTTCAAAAACAGTTTTTGTGTCCATTACTTTTTGAATTTCTTTTTCAGAACGATTCACTTTGGTTAAATTGATTTGATGATTTAAAGAATTATAATAAAGAACTTTGCCGGAAAGAACTTCTCCAATTTCTAAGATAAGCTTGATAACTTCATTGGCTTGTAATGTTCCAATGATTCCAGGGAGCACACCTAAGACACCAATTTCAGAGCAATTTGGTATGGAACCAGTTTCAGGTTGTTTAGGAAACAGACATCGATAACTTGGCCCTTTTTTATAATTAAATACAGAAACTTGACCTTCAAACTTATAAATACCGGCATATACCAATGGTTTAGATGTTAAAATGGAAGCGTCATTAACTAAATATCGAGTAGAAAAATTATCGGTTCCATCCACAATAATATCATAATTTTTAAAGATACTTAAGGCATTTTTATGAGTTAATTTTTCAGGATACGCTTTTATTAATATGGTATTATTTAAATCTTCTAACCTAGCTTTTGCTGCTTTTGCTTTATTAATTCCTAGTGTAGAAGTGCCAAATAACACTTGCCTTTGCAAGTTCGATTCTGAAACGATATCAAAATCAATGATTCCAATAGTACCTATTCCGGCTGCAGTGAGGTATTGTAGCACAGGACAACCTAATCCACCAGCCCCTATTACTAAGACTTTGGAATTAGAAAGTTTATCTTGACCTTCTTGACCTATTTCCGATAAAATTATATGCCTGTTATACCTATTCATAATTTCCTGCTTTTGCTGGATTTTTTTTGTATTTAAGAACGATTAAAAAACCTTAATAAAAGAGGCTTCCTGTTTTTATCTAAAGATATTAATCACGTTAGCCTCCCGCAAAAGGAGGTAATAAAGCAATTTCTGTTGCTGTTACCTTAGTTTCATTAGTTGTTAATTCATTGTTTTGAACGATTTGAAAATCTTTATTTTTTAATTCCTCATATTTTTGAAATAAAATAGTTTTTAAATCTGAAATAGATTTACCTGAAAATTTAATTTTTTCCTCTGAACGTTTTGTTACTTCAGCAAGTAATCCAAAATATTTTATTGATAGTATCATTTCCTTATTCTAAAGATTCTAAGTCTTCTTTTGTATTAATATTGGTCGTATGCTTTTCAAAAACACTATCGATTAGTACCGTATTTACCTTACATTTTTTAATAGCTTTTTGAACTTTTAGTTGCTCTTGTTTCAATTCTTCTAAAAAAATTGCTTCACATTTCTTCTTATAAATTGCGATAAGTGGCATATTCTTACCATTGCTTTTTAATTGAATGACTTCAGAAGTGTTATTAATTTGTGCTATTAATTTTTGTAAAATTTCCTTGTTAATTAAAGGCACATCACAACTTACAACCAAGTTGTTTTCTGTATTGGAATAGTGAAGTCCTGTATAAATACCTGCCAAAGGCCCTGCGTTTTTAATTAAATCATCATATCTTTTCAATTCAAATTTATCATAGCTATTAAGATTACTTATTATTATAATTTCATCAACAAAGGGTTGAATAGCAGTTATAATGTGTTCAACAAATGTTTTATTTTTATAAGAAATTAATCCTTTATCCGTACCCATACGAGTGCTTTTACCTCCTGCGAGAATAATACCTGTTATCTGTTTCTCTGCTTTCATTTAAATAAAAAATAATTTTACGGAAGCCATAATTAAAACAAATGCCAATAGATATTTCAAGGTGTAATTATTAATTATTTTACTTCCAAAATAGGCTCCAAAAAAACCTCCAATCAAAGCAATAATTACCATTATAACTGATTCTGAACTCACACTCACACCACTGCTTATTTGACCTGATAATCCTGCAACCGAATTAACCCATATAAACAAAGCAGATACTGCTGCAGCTTCTTTCATTTTCCCCCAATGGAACAATAAGATGATAGGACTTAATATAATTCCTCCGCCAATCCCTATTAGTCCAGAAAAGAAACCAATAGTACTTCCTATAATAATTCCTTGCCAAATTTTTAGATCTCTAATCTTTATATTTTCTTTTCCAAATACATTTAACATTTTTAAAACTGCAAAGATTAATAAGATCCCTAATATGTTTTTATATAGCGTAGCATCGATGTCTAAAGCGCCTCCCCAAAAAGACATTGGTATGGAGGCTACACCAAAATATAAAAACATTTTTTTATTAAAATACCCTCCTTTATAATAATAGTAAAATGAAATTCCTGACACAAAAATATTAAGCAATAATGCGGTAGGCTTCATTATTAATGGTGGAAAAGAAAACAGACTCATTAAAGCCAAATATCCACTAGCTCCTCCATGTCCTATACTTGCATATAAAAATGATATTAAAGGTAACACGAGCATAAAAATCCAAATATGTTCAATATCTAAAATCAATAAGTTAAGCTTTTAAAGGTTATTTATTTTTTCAATTTGAGCATCTAAATAATTCCAACAATTCTTATTAATTTCATCAAAAGCTATAATTAATTTCTTTCCATATTCTGTTAGTATAGCACCACCACCACCTTTCCCGCCAATACTTGTGACCGTAACTGGTTGTCTACTTGATTTATTTACAGCGTCGATTAAAGTCCACGCTTTCTTATAAGAAATTTGTAGGCTTTTAGCTGCTTTTGAAAGCGATCCAGTTTTATCTATTGCCTTTAATAATCGAACTCTTCCTTCTCCTAATAGAACATTATCTCCTTCTTCAATCCAGATTCTACTTTTAATTTTATAATTCATATTCCTAATTAAACCGGTAAATGGAGTACCGTTATCAAATCTCCTTTTGAATATTTACTAACTTCCCCCGGTATGTAAACAATTGCATTTGCTATTGCAAAGGTGTGTAACATCGCAGAACTTTGTCCTTCTAAAATACTTACTTCTCCATTTTTATGATATGCTTTTAAAAATTGAGCACGGTCTCCTTTTTTTAAGTAATCATCACTTAAAAATGCTTTTCCTTTATTAATAGAGAAGTTTAAATTTCCTGATAACTTTTCTAATGCTGGATGCACATATACATAAAAGTTGCTGAGTGCTGAGGCAGGGTTTCCTGGAAGTGCAAAAATAGGTTTGTTTTTTATTTTTCCAAAGAACAGGGGTTTTCCAGGCTTCTGTTTTACTCTATAAAATACTTGTTCAGTTCCTAATTCTAATAAGGCTTTCCCTACAAAATCGTAATCTCCAACAGAAATCCCTCCCGTTATAAGAATCATGTCATTTTCCGAAATAACCTTATCTAAAATCATTACGGTACTATTGTAGTCATCCTTAACTTTATATTGAGTTACATCTGTATATCCTAAACCCAATAATCCAGTATATAACATTCCAGAGTTACTTTCATAAATTTTTCCATAACTTAAAGGTTGTCCCGCTTTAATCAATTCATTTCCGGTGATAACAAGTCCTATTTTTGGTTTTTTAAAAACGGTGACCTCTATTATTCCTAAAGTCAGTAAAAATCCAATAGCAGCAGGAGTTAACTTTGTTCCTTTTTTTAAGGCGATATCTCCTTCTTTTATTTGCTCTCCTTTAGAACGTATATTTTCCTTAAGTTTTACAGGATTGTTTAATTGTAATTGATTTTTATCTGCAGTTACTTTTTCTTGTATGACTACCGTATTTGCCGTATTTGGAACCGCAGATCCTGTGAAAATTCTAACTGCATCACCTATTTTTAGAATAGGATGATGACCATCTCCTGCTTTTACTTCATCAATAATCTTATAGGAAGAACCATGATGAATATTCAAAGCATAACCATCCATAGCTGACTGTCTAAAAGGAGGCATATTAATGGGTGAACTCACATCTTCTGCCAAAACTAATCCTAAGGCATTAGTCGTTTTACAGAGGATTGAAATTTGGGTCGGAATAACATTGCTTTCTACAAGTTCAAAAGCTTCTTCTACTGTTATCATTTATTAATCGTTATGTATTTACAAATATAACGAAAACTTAAGGTTTAAAAAACAATAGTAAATCTTGTAGCAAGTTTTTTTTAGAAGTTGCATCTAAAAGATTTATAAAACACTGTATTATAAAATTATCATTATTTTAGTACCATAAGACTATTATTGTTAGAAGAAAAATTTATAAACGAATTAGGTCAAGGAAATCGAGAGGCTTATAGTCAATTAATAGATGATTATGAGCAAAAGGTTTTTGCAACCTGTATTTCGTTTTTACCAAACAAAGAAGATGCAGAAGATATCGCACAAGAAGTTTTTTTAGAAGTTTTTAAATCTATTAAAAAATTTAAAGGAAATTCTAAACTTTCTACTTGGATCTATAGGATAACTACAAATAAATGTTTAGAATTTATTCGTAAAAAAAACTCTAAAAGGCGATTTGCTTATATGCAATCCATTTTCGGGAATGAAATATCTTTCGATAAAACCAATTACTTTACAGAGTTTAACCATCCTGGGGTTTTGTTAGAAAACAAAGAAAAAAGCGCCATTATATTTAAGGCAATTCATCAATTACCAGAAACTCAGAAAATAGTTTTTACCCTTCATAAAGTAGATGGAAAAAGCTATAAAGAAATAAGTGAAATCATTGAGAAAAGTATATCTTCTGTCGAATCCTTAATGTTTAGAGCAAAAATAAATTTACAAAAACAATTAGAATATTTTTACAAAAATAAGAATTGACGCAATTTTTTTTTAAAAAATGCATCTAAATATATAATATGGACACAAACAACAACATAGTAGAGGAAGTTAAAAGTGCTTTAGATTCTATCACTCTTATTCAGGAAATTAAGACACCTCCTTTTTTTAAAGACAAAACAATGCGTAAATTATTTGATGCTAAAGTAGCAGAGGAAAAAATTATTTTTTATTGGTTTACACCAAAACTTCAATTAGCGACTTTAGTTTGTTTTATTACTTTAAATGCTTTTGCCTTAATTCAATTAAAAACCACGATTTATGATAGTAATGTATCCAATTTTGGGGAGAATTATAGTTTGTCTAACAATAATGAAACTTCAATTTTAAATTAAATAGCGATGACTAAAAATAAAATTCTATACGTTTTATTAGCATTCCTAATTATTGCTAACGGCTTTTTTTTATATGACTATCTTGGAAAACCAGATCGAAATGGACCAAGAAATAATCCTCAACAATTTATTGTAAAAGAATTAAATTTTAATGCGGATCAAATGCAAGAATTCAAAGAGATAGGAAAAGATCACCGAGAACGAATGATGAAACTTGACCAAGAAGATAAAAAATTAAAAGATCAATTATTTAGTAAAATTTCTGAAAAGAATGTCATTCCACTAGAAATAGAAAGGATCACTTCTTTAATAGGAGAAAACAGAAAAAATAAAGATTTAGAAGTTTTCAATCATTTTAGAGCAATTCAAAAAATTTGTAATGATCTTCAAAAACAAAAATTTAAAAAAATTGTGATGGATGCGCTCCATAAAAATTCGCCACCAAGAAATGGAGGAGGTCCAAGAAATCATAATCAGGGTCCAGCACCTAGAAATTAAAAAGCTTGCGAGATACAAAAGAAAATACTTTAAAACGCTCTTTACAATAAACCTATTTATTTTTTAAAAACTAATTTAGAGGATCTGCCTTTCTTAAAAATTTTATTACTGGCTTGCTTGCCTTTACGCAATTTTTTTTGTTCTTCAAAAGGCAATTGAATCATCTCATAACATTCTTTGCTACAAGTATATTCCATTTTTTCGGAACAAACTTTACATTGAATAAAGAGTAAATGGCATCCATCATTAGCGCAATTTATGTGCGTATCGCAAGCTTCCCCACATTGGTGACAATTAGATATCACATCATCACTGATGCGTTCGCTACGCCTTTGATCAAAAACAAAATTTTTACCTAAAAATTTATTTTCTAATCCTTGATTATTTACCTGACGGGTATATTCAATAATACCGCCTTCTAATTGAAATACATTTTTAAACCCTTTGTGTTTATAGTAGGCACTCGCTTTTTCACAACGTATTCCTCCTGTACAATACATCACCAGTTTCTTGTCTTCTTTATGATCCTTTAAATCTTCTTCAATAGTATCCAAAGAGCCTCTAAACGTATCTACATCAGGTGTAATGGCATTTTTAAAGTGCCCAATTTCACTCTCATAGTGATTACGCATATCGACTAAGACCGTATCTGGGTCTTCTATCAAATTGTTAAATGTTGAAGCATCTACATGAACACCTATATTTCTAACATCAAAGGTGGCGTCATTTAATCCATCAGATACAATCTTGTCACGGACTTTTATTTTTAGTTTTAAAAATGATTTTAAGTTCTGCTCTAGCGCAATATTCAAACGGCAATTTTCTAAGAAATAGATGCTATCCAAAAATTCTTTAAATTCTTTAAATTTTTTGGCAGGTAAAGACAGTTGCGCATTGATTCCTTCATTTGCTACATAAATACGACCCAAGACCTGAAGGCTGTCCCATGCTACAAATAAATAATTTCTAAAAAGTTCTGGATTGCCAATTTTGGCATATTGATAAAAAGAAAGCGTCAAGCGGTCTTCTCCCGCTTCTTCCAATAAGGTTGCTCTCTCTTTCGCGCTTAGGGTATTGTACAGTTGCATGCTATACTAATTATAAGGTTAAAAAAGAATAATTAAAAAAAGTAAAAGTAGTAGATTTTTTATAATTACTAGCTTTAATACATAAATGTCTAGAAGAATGGAAAAAAAGTATTGCTACAAGAAGCTAATTTCTAGTTTTTTGATGCAGTTTTAATTGAATCCGTTTTCTGGCTACATCTATTTCTAAAACCTTCACAATAATTTGTTGATGTAAATGAACATGTTCACTTACATCTTTAACAAAAGCATCTGCCAAATTTGAAACATGGATAAGGCCACTTTCTTTAATTCCGATATCTACAAAACAACCGAAATTAGTAATGTTATTAACGATTCCAGGTAATAATTGACCTTCTTTTACATCATTAATACTTCTAATGTTTTGATTGAATGTAAATACTTTTGCTTCCGATCGAATGTCCAATCCGGGTTTTTCCAATTCCTTTATAATGTCTTGCAACGTAGGCAATCCAATTTTGTCTGAAATATATTTTTCCAATGCTATTTTCTGAAGGACTTCCTTATTTCCTATTAATTCTGAAATGGTTTTCCGTTCATCTTTTGCCATTTTTGAAATAATCGCATAACTTTCAGGATGTACTGAAGAATCATCTAATGGGTTTTTTGCATTTTTTATGCGAAGAAAACCTGCACCTTGTTCATAAGCTTTAGCTCCTAATCGAGGTACTTTTTTTATCTCAATTCTAGAATAAAAAACACCCTGTTCCTCTCTAAAATTAACAATGCTTTCTGCTAATTTTGGGCCAATTCCGGACACATAACTCAATAAAGATTTACTCGCCGTATTAATATTTACTCCAACAGCATTTACACAATTAGAAACCACTCGATCTAAGGAATTGTTTAATTTCGCCTGGTCTACATCGTGCTGGTATTGACCAACTCCAATAGATTTGGCATCAATTTTTACTAATTCAGCTAAGGGATCTGCCAAACGACGCCCAATAGAAATTGCACCTCGAACAGTAACATCGTAATTAGGAAACTCTTCTCTTGCAATTTTGGATGCCGAATAAATAGAAGCACCAGCCTCACTCACTACAAAAACCTGAATATCGTTTTTAAAATGAATTTTTCTAACTAACTGTTCGGTTTCTCTAGATGCAGTTCCATTACCAATAGCAATGGCTTCAATTTTATGGGCATCCACCAAAGAACTAATTTTTTTAATAGCTCCTATCTGATCATTTTTGGGTGCATGAGGATACATGGTCTCGTTGTATTTAAAAGCTCCTTGTGCATCCAAACAAACTACTTTACAACCTGATCTAAAGCCGGGATCTATTGCTAAAATTCTTTTTTCACCCAATGGAGAACCTAATAATAACTGTTTTAAGTTTTTTGCAAATACTTGAATGGCAACTTCATCTGCTTTTTCTTTTGCAATTCCTAAAATTTCATTGGAAAGGGAAGGAAATAATAGACGTTTGTAAGCGTCTTTTATGGCTAATTGTATTTGAACAGAGCACTCATTTTGAGAGCTAATAATTCGCTCTTCAATTTTAAAAAGCGCTTTTTCATTATCAATTTCAATTTTAACACGAATAATACCTTCTTCTTGTGCTCTTAAAATCGCTAATAAACGATGTGAAGGGCAAGACTGTAAAGACTCATTCCAATTAAAATAGTCTCTAAATTTCTGAGCTTTTTCATCTTTTGCCTTTGCCTTTACTACCTTGGTACTAATAAGAGCAAAGCGTTCCAATTGATACCGAATCTTGTTTCGAATATCGCTGCGTTCATTGATCCATTCTGCAATAATAAAACGTGCTCCCTCTAAAGCATCGGCTATATTAAAAACAGTTTTAGAGGTGTATTTTTTTGCTATCGAATCAATATCATGAGCATTCTGACTCATGATAATTTTAGCTAAAGGTTCTAAACCATTTAATCGAGCAGTTTCAGCTTTTGTTTTTCGTTTCTTTTTAAAAGGGAGGTATAAGTCTTCAAGTTGAATTAAATTATCGCTGCGATTAATTTTTTCTTGAAGCTCATTGCTAAGTATTTCTTGTTCTTGAAGTACTTTTATGATGGCTTTTTTTCTTTTTTCTAGGGCTTCAAATTCTTCTTTATACTTTACAATAAGTTCTATTTGAACTTCATCTAAATCCCCAGTTCGCTCTTTCCGATACCTAGCGATAAACGGAATGGTACAATCATCATTTAATAATTGGATTGTACTTTTTACACCACTTTTTTGGATTTGTGTTTTTGTTTGTACAAACTTTAATAAAGCGACCATTAACTAATCGTTGCCCCATTGATTGGGTCTTCTTTATCAGGATTTAGAAATACCAGTTTACCATCTGGAGTTTCTGTCATTAAAATCATTCCTTGACTTTCTACTCCTCGCAATGTTCTTGGTGCTAAGTTTACCAATACGGTTACTTTTTTTCCTATCACTTCCTCAGGAGTAAAACTTTCTGCGATGCCAGAAACAATGGTACGAACATCAATACCCGTATCTACTTTTAAGAGGAATAGTTTTTTGGTCTTTGCCATTTTTTCGGCTTCTAAAATCGTTCCAACTCGCATATCTAATTTGGTAAAATCGTCAAATTGGATGGTGTCTTTTTGAGGTATTTGACTTGCATTCATAACTTTATTTTCTCTTTTAGTAGCTTCTAATTTATCTAATTGTTGCTGTACTTGCTCGTCTTCAATTTTAGTGAAAAGCAATTCGCCTTTGCCTATTTGATGATTGGCAGGGATTAAAACTTCTTTAGTCGAAACCTCTCCCCATGACGTTTTAAGTTCATTTAGAGAAAGCATATCTTTTAATTTACTAGCGGTAAATGGTAAAAAAGGTTCGCATAAAATAGCTAAAGCTGAAGCAATCTGTAAGGAAACAAAAATAATAGTTTTGGTTCTTTCTGCATCTGTTTTAATTTTTTTCCAAGGCTCTTCGTCTGCTAAATATTTATTTCCCAAACGCGCCACATTCATAAATTCTGCTTGGGCTTCTCTAAATCGATATCGCTCAATAGAATTTTCAATTACCTTAGGGTATGCTTTTAGTTCGGTTAAGTTTGCGATATCTACTTCAGAAAATGAAGCTGGTTCTGGAATAATTCCGTCATAATATTTATTGGTTAATACCACCACACGATTGATGAAGTTTCCGAAGATGGCAACTAATTCATTATTATTTCTAGCTTGAAAATCTGACCATGTAAAATCGTTGTCTTTTGTTTCAGGTGCATTTGCTGTTAATGCGTAACGCAATACATCTTGCTGATTAGGAAAATCGACTAAGTATTCATGTAACCATACTGCCCAGTTTTTACTGGTAGAAATTTTATTTCCTTCCAAATTTAAAAACTCATTGGCCGGCACATTGTTGGGTACAATATAACTTCCCTCTGCCTTTAACATACTCGGAAAAATAATACAGTGAAATACAATATTATCTTTTCCAATAAAATGGAGTAGTTTGGTGTTTTCGTCTTTCCAATAAGGTTCCCAATCTTTTCCTTCTTTTTCTGCCCATTCTTTTGTGGCAGAGATATAACCAATGGGAGCATCAAACCAAACATACAATACTTTTCCGTCGGCACCTTTAATAGGTACAGGAATTCCCCAATCTAAATCTCTAGTTACAGCTCTAGGTCGCAATCCATCATCTATCCAAGATTTGCATTGCCCATAAACGTTGGTTTTCCAATCTTTTTTATGTCCTTTTACAATCCAATCTTTTAACCATGGTTCGTATTGATCTAAAGGTAAAAACCAGTGTTTTGTTTCTTTTAAAGAAGGTGTATTTCCAGTAATTGAAGATTTAGGATTGATTAAATCAGTAGCATTGTGAGAGGTTCCACAACTTTCACATTGATCTCCATAACTTTCCTCAAAACCACATTTAGGGCAGGTACCTACAATAAAACGATCTGCTAAAAACTGATTTGCTTCTTGATCATAGAATTGTTCTGTAGTTTGTTCTATAAACTTACCGTCTTCGTATAATTTCTTAAAGAATTCGGAAGCCGTATCGTGGTGAATTTTTGCTGTAGTACGAGAGTAGTTATCGAAGGTAATTCCAAAATCTTGAAACGATTGTTTTATAATGGCATGATATTTATCCACCACTTGCTGAGGTGTGATTCCTTCTTTTTTAGCTTTTATTGTAATGGGAACACCATGTTCATCACTTCCACAAACAAAAGCAACATCGTTGCCTTGCATTCTTTGAAAACGCGAATAAATATCTGCAGGAACATATACGCCTGCTAAATGTCCAATATGTACAGGACCATTGGTATAAGGCAGAGCTGCCGTTATGGTAAACCTTTTTGGTGAATTTTGCATACTCAAATTTGAATAGCAAAAATACGGATTTTATTTATGGATGCATTGGGTGAGTTCTCAAAAGAATTTGCCTGCAGTTAATCTTTTATCATCTTCTTTGTTAGACTACCATTATCTATTTTAATCTTAACAAATAACAGTCTGTTTGATAGGTTAGAAATATCTTGTTATTTGAAAGATTATTTTGTTTTGAAACTTATCTAAACTATTAGGACCATTTATCAAATAAAAATTCCATATATTAATTTAACTCAAACAACTAAAAAAAAGATTAATTTTTTATTACTTTGAGCTTGTAAACTGTATCCATGATTCGTCCAAATTATTTAAAAGAAGGAAACACTGTTGCCATAGTATCTTCTGCTAGAAAAGTTTCTAAAGAAGAATTAGCACCTGCCATAGCGCTTTTAAAAAGCTGGGGTTTGAAAGTGGTTTTAGGAATATCAATTGAAGCTGAAGAACATCAGTTTTCAGGAGATGATGACCTTCGAATTTCTGATTTTCAAAGCATGTTAGATAATCCTAATATTAATGCTATTTGGTGTGCTCGGGGTGGTTATGGTACCGTAAGAATTATTGATTATCTAGATTACACAAAATTTATAGATTACCCAAAATGGATTATTGGTTATAGCGATGTCACGGTATTGCATTCTCATATCCATCAATTTGGGATTGAAACCCTTCATGCTCAAATGCCTGTTTCCATAGAAACTAAGTCTGTTGCAACCGTAAATTCTATTAAAAAAACACTATTTGGGGAAGATTATTCAATTGAAATATTGCCGGATGATAACAACATTCAAGGAATTGCATCTGGGCAATTAATAGGAGGAAATTTGTCTATATTATATTCTCTTTGCGGGAGTCCTTCTGCAATTAATACCCTAGGAAAAATTCTGTTTATTGAAGATTTAGATGAATACTTATATCATATCGATCGGATGCTTCAAAATTTATTAAGGAATGCTTATTTTGAAGGTTTAGAAGGATTAATCGTTGGAGGGATGACTCAAATGCATGACAATGCCATTCCCTTTGGGAAAAATGCAGCAGAAATGATTTTGGATATTTGTTCTGAATATGATTTCCCTATTGCTTTTAATTTTCCAGCAGGTCATTTGGAGGATAATCGAGCGTTGATTTTTGGAAGAAAAGCAGATTTAATGGTTAACAAAAATGGCGTAACCTTATCTTTTAAAGAATAAATATGGCTTATCATAACGAACTAGGGAAAATAGGGGAAAAATTAGCAGCCGAATATTTAATAAATAAAGGTTATGAAATTTTAGCACAAAATTTTTATTTTGATAAAGCCGAAATTGACATCATTTCAAAAAAAGACAACAATATATTGGTCGTTGTTGAGGTGAAAACAAGGAATAGTGATTTTTTTGGGGATCCTCAGGGTTTTGTTACTCCTTCAAAAATAAAACTATTGGTTAAAGCTGCTAACCAATATGTCATTTCTAATGATTTAGATATGGAAGTCCGTTTTGATATAATAACGGTCATTAAAAATAAAACGATTGAAAAGATGGAGCATTTTGAAAATGCTTTTTATCATTTCTAATAAGCCTTTTTATTTTTTAAATATGCTTTTAAATCATCAAAATTTTCAGGTTTCACTAAAAATCTTTTGTCTTTATCTAGCACAAAATAAGTGGGTGTAATGGTAAGTCCGTAATCACTAACAATGGTGTTGTTCCATTTTTTTAATTTAACAACATTAATAAAATTAGGATATTTTACAACTTCATTCGTCCATTTAAAAGTGTCTTCTTCCAAGCCTACAGCAATTACCTTGTATTTGGTAGTGTTAAGTTCTTCACTTAATTGGTATAATTGTGGAATCTCTTTTAAGCAATGAGAACATCCACTACTCCAAAAAACAAGAATATAATTTTCTGCAATATCCAATTCACTTAATTTTTTGCCACTTCCATCATCCAAAATAAAATCGGGTGCTGGATTTCCAATAGATAAACTTTTAAATTGAGTCAATTTTAAAGCAAGAACAGTATCATTTAACTGATTAGCTATTGGTATTAAATACCGTTCAGCTAAATAATTAGCAGTGCTTAAAAGGTTATCGTTTACTAAGTTTTGCCATAATTTTTCTAAAAAATATTTTTGAAAATTAAGATCTAACAATCTGATTTGAACTTCAACTTTATCTAAGTTATTATTCAAGGACTGTTCTTTAGATATTCCCTCAGTTACTGTTCCAGTTATATAAGCCAGGGATTTTTCGATTAAAAAATTAGAACTTTGCAACACCTCGTCATTAAATTGAATATTCGTAAAATAGTCGGCAGTTACGTTTTTAATATAATCGCCTGGAGTTTCCAATTCATTAGGAATGTAAGGTTGATTTGCCTTGATAAAGTGATTAACTAATGTGCCTTCAGATTTTTCTTCATAGGATTGTTGTAATTTTTTCTGTTTTTCAAAAATAAAAGACATGGCAGTATCCTCTGTACTTCCTTCTAGATATTTAGTTTCTATATCATTGCCTAGCAATGCCATTTCTGTTAAATAAGAGTTTAACATGATGTTCTCATTAGATTTCTGAAAAACAGGACCCTCTTTTAAATTAAATGTAAGTTCAATATCTTCTTCACCGTTATAAATAATATCAAAATTATAATCATTTTGCGGAACCGCGTAAACCAGTTTATAAATTCCTTTTGTGGCTTTTTCATCGAGTTTAAAAACTAAATTTCCATCAGTAACTCTACTTTGTGCAATGTATTTAGTATTCGTTGGTCCATTTTTATATAAAATGGCCCAGGTAAAATCATTTGCAGGAGAAAAGGTTACTTTAATAGTGTGTTGCGAAAAAATAATGGTTGGAAAGAATAGTAATAAAAAAAGTATCTTATTAATTTTCATAATTTCTAGTTTACTAAACATTTGCAATAATTAAACCAAAATAGGAGATAAAGACTGTAAAGCTTTGTTGATAGTTGTGATGTTTTCAAAGGTAATAATTAAACGCAGCCCGTTTCGAGTGTTTTTTTCTTTCATTTTAACGAAACTAGAATTGGTTTGTGTGTGTTGAATAATTTTTGAAAAGATAGGACTTTGATAAAAAGAACTTTCTTTATCAGCTACAAAATAACCAACAAGTTTACCTTGTTTCATGATAACTCGTTCCATTCCAATAGCAATAGCAATCCATTTAATACGGACACTATTAAGTAAATCTACCGCTTGAATAGGAAGCTCTCCAAAACGATCTATTAAGTCTATTTCATATTTTTGAAGCTCTTCTTCCGTTTTTAAATCACCTAATTTGTTGTAAAGATTTAACCTCTCTGTGACATTATTTACATAATCATCCGGGAAAAGTAATTCGAAATCGGTATCAATGACCGTTTCTTTTACAAAGTCTTTCAGTTCATGTTCAGTACCCGAATAAAGATCTTTAAACTCTTTTTCTTTAAGCTCATCAATTGCTTCAGCAAGAATTTTTTGATACGTTTCAAAGCCTATTTCATTAATAAAACCACTTTGTTCTCCACCTAATAAATCTCCAGCTCCTCTAATCTCTAAATCTTTCATGGCGATGTTTAAGCCACTTCCTAATTCGCTAAATTGTTCTAGGGCTTGGATACGTTTACGGGCATCATCGGTCATCACAGAATAAGGTGGCGTGATAAAATAACAGAATGCTTTTTTATTGCTTCTACCCACACGTCCACGCATTTGATGTAAATCGGATAAACCAAAATTATTAGCATTATTTATAAAAATGGTGTTGGCGTTTGGAACGTCTAAACCACTTTCAATAATGGTGGTAGAAACCAATACATCAAACTCATTATTCATAAAAGCCAGCATGAGTTGTTCTAATTTTTTACCATCCAATTGCCCATGACCAATACCAATTTTTGCGTCTGGAACTAAACGTTGTATCATTCCGGCAACCTCTTTGATGTTTTCAATGCGATTATGAACAAAAAATACCTGACCATTTCTTGAAATTTCATAGCGAATAGCATCTCTAATGGTATCTTCAGAAAAACGAACCACATTGGTTTCAACAGGATATCGATTTGGTGGTGGCGTACTAATAATGGACAAATCTCTAGCAGCCATTAAACTAAACTGAAGGGTTCTAGGTATAGGAGTTGCAGTTAATGTTAGGGTATCTACATTTTGTTTAATGGACTTAAGTTTGTCTTTTACGGCAACACCAAATTTTTGTTCTTCATCAACAATCAATAAGCCCAAGTCTTTAAATTCGACTGCTTTACTAACTAATTGATGCGTGCCGATTACAATATCTAAAGTTCCATTTTTTAATCCTTCTAAAACAGTTGCTCTTTGTTTAGTAGATCTAAATCTGTTGAGGTAATCTACATTTACGGGCATTTCTTGCAAACGTTCAGAAAACGTTTTAAAATGTTGAAATGCTAAAATAGTGGTAGGAACTAATATCGCAACTTGTTTGCCATTGTCTACCGCTTTAAAAGCAGCTCTGACGGCAACCTCTGTTTTTCCAAACCCTACATCGCCGCAAACCAAACGATCCATAGGACGCTCATTTTCCATATCCCGTTTTACATCTTCTGTAGAAGTAATTTGATCTGGAGTATCCTCATAAATAAAAGAGGATTCCAATTCATGTTGTAAATAAGAATCGGGGTCGTATGCAAAACCTTTTAAGGTTCTTCTTTTTGCGTATAATTCTATTAAGTTAAAGGCAATTTCTTTAACTCGTTTTTTGGTCTTTTGCTTTAATTTTTTCCAAGCACCGCTTCCTAATTTGTATATTTTTGGAGTGGTTCCGTCTTTACCAGTATACTTAGATATTTTATGAAGTGAATGAATGCTGAGGTATAAAATATCACGTTCTCCATAAATTAATTTAATGGCTTCTTGTAATTTTCCTTCAACATCTATTTTTTGAAGTCCACCAAATTTTCCAATTCCGTGATCGATATGAGTTACATAATCTCCAACTTCTAAATTGGTTAATTCCTTTAAAGTAATTGCTTGCTTTTTGGCGTATCCGTTCTTTAATTGAAATTTATGATAACGTTCAAAAATCTGATGATCCGTATAACAAATATTTTTTTGCTCACTATCAATAAATCCTTGAAATAATGGAAATACAACGGTTTCAAATTGGTCTACATGCTGTTCGGTATCTTCAAAAATGTCATGAAATCTACGTTCTTGTTGTTCGCTACTACAGAAAATATAGTTTTTAAATCCTTTTTGAGTATTGGAATTTAAATTCTCAATTAATAAATTAAATTGTTTGTTAAAGGAAGGTTGTGGCTGCGTTTTGAAGTTAATATCACTTTCAGTTGAAGTGTTTATTAACTGAACTTTTGTAAACTCTTCCAATTCATTTTTTATTAAATCTGAAGAACAGAACAATTGACTTGGACTATTTTGTTTTATTTCGCCATCCAATTTTTTAAAGACTTCTTCTGCTTGATGAAAAAGAGTATCAATTCCTTTATAAAACAGCTCTTCATTTTTATAAAATATCACCGTTTTTGAAGCGATGTATTTTAAGAAACTAGTCCGTTTTTCTTCCATCATTTTATTTTCCATATTCGGAATGATGGTAATCTTATTTACAGGCTCTGTAGAAAGTTGTGTTTCTACATCAAAACTTCTAATGCTTTCCACATCGTCACCAAAAAACTCGATCCGGTAAGGCATGTCATTGCTAAATGAAAACACATCTAAAATTCCACCTCTAACGGAGAATTCTCCAGGTTCAGTTACAAAATCGGTTCGTTTAAAATGGTATTCAAATAGAACTTCATTAACAAAATCGATTGATAAATCATCTCCAACACTAATTTTTAAGGTGTGTTTTTCTAATTCTTTGCGAGTAACAACTTTTTCAAAAAGAGCTTCCGGATAGGAAACGATGATGGCAGGTTTTTTTCGGGAGTTAATTCGGTTTAAAACTTCGGCTCTCAGTAATACATTCGCGTTATCGGTTTCTTCAATTTGATAAGGTCTGCGATAAGATCCTGGGTAAAACAGCACGTTTTTTTCGCCTAATAAATTTTCTAAATCATTAAGATGATAAGCAGCTTCTTCCTTATTATTTAAAATTATTAAGAAAGGCTTTTCAGTTTGTTTAAAAACTTCAGAAATAACAAGAGGATAGGAAGACCCTACCAACCCTGAAATTAGGGTCTGTTTTTGAGAATTGGCAATAGTTTCCCCTAGTTTTTTAGTGGTAGAAGACTTTTTAAAAAGTGAAGAAACCAATACTTTATTCATTTTGGCAAAGGTAGTATTTCAAATAAAATATTGAAACAACTAAGTAATTAATTTACATCACAGGTCTTGTTTTATTAATTTGGTGTTTTTAAAGGATTATTTAATTTTTAAAAAGTTGATGTCCCTTTACCCAAAATATTTCTGAATCATAAAACCGTAAATGAGTTTTTACTTCTTTGTCAGATTTATCTCTTGGGGATTTTGTGATAAAACGAGCTTTAGTATTAGTGAAATTTAGTGTGTGCTTTTCATCTATCTCCGTTTCTTTATTGGTACAAAAATAGATCACATTATTTTTTTCGCTTTTCCAAGTTCCTTTTCCGTATTGATTTTCTTCAGGATTCTTGGCGCTTATCTTTCGGTAGTTATGAAAAATAAAAGTTCCATTAGGCTTCAAGTTTAAAGTATATTTATTAACGCCTTCACCATTAATATCGTAATCTCTTTTATAGATGCCCGTATACTCTTTAGTTTGCGAATTGACAGCAGTAGTAATTACAACTAGAAAGAGTAAAATAATAGTTTTCATAACTAGGATTTAAATTCCATATTTATTTATCAAATATTATTCCATAAAAATTTAAAAATAGAAGCTAGTTTTTAAGGATTGTTTTAAAAACATCAGCTATTAGAATTGATAAAGATTTCCTTCCATTTAATTTTAAAAAACTACTTGATTAGCTTTATCTTTGCGACACAAATATAAGATTATGTCATTTTACGAATTATTTAAAAAAGGTCACCAAACTAGAAATAAAGCACATTTTGCATCCATTGCTTCTATTGCAATGTCTGATGGAAAAATATCTGAAGATGAATTAACATTATTACAATCCTTAGCAATTAAACTAGGAGTTGATAATTCTGACATGGATAATATATTAAAGGATCCATCTCAGTATCCTATCAATCCTTCCAACTCTGCTGAAGAAAGATTAGAGCGTATGCATGATTTATTTGACATGATATTTTCAGACAATAAAATCGATGAAAAAGAATTAGTATTGATAACAAAATATGCTATCGGTTTGGGTTATAACTCTCTAAATGCAAATGAGTTAATACAGAATGTTATAACTCTCTAAATGCAAATGAGTTAATACAGAATTCAATCGATATTTATACTGGAGGGATTAGCTTTAATGAGTATGAGTATTTAATCAATAACAGGTTAAATAAGTAGTGCTTAAAAAGCATTTTTATAATTTATATCATTGAGGTATACTGATGTATTTCAATCTATTTTCTAATTTTCTAAAGTCCATTATAAGTTCTTTAACCAAAAAGGAGCACAGCTAACAATTTTTTTTTCAGGAAACTCTTTGATGTAAACATCTTGCTGTGGAAAAGGAATTTCAATACCTTGCTCTTTAAATTTATTATAAATATAAAATATAATTACTGGTTGTTCTTCATAAAAGATTCTAAGGTTTCTACCATTTCTTTATTTCCACAGAAAAAGGGTACTCTTTGGTGTAATTCTGTAGGCTTAATGTCTAAAATTCTATTAAAGCCATCACTTGCTTTACCACCTGCTCTTTCGGCTAAAAATGCCATTGGGTTGCATTCGTAAAGAAGGCGCAGCTTACCATTTGGGCTTTTAGAAGTAGAGGGGTAAAAATAAATTCCTCCTTTAATCATATTTCTATGAAAATCGGAAACTAAAGACCCAATGTATCTAGAGGTATAAGGTCTGTCCTCTTCTTCTTCTTGGCAATATTTTATATATTCTTTTACTCCTTTTGGGAAATGGACATAATTCCCCTCATTGACCGAATAGATATATCCTTTATCAGGGAATTGCATATTGGGATGTGAAAGGTAATAGGTCCCAATTGCAGGGTTTAATGTAAAGCCATTTACTCCATGGCCTGTAGAATAGACAATCATCGTTGAAGTTCCATAAACAATATATCCAGCAGCGACTTGATTTTTGCCAGGTTGTAAGAAATCTTCAATAGTTACGGGGGTTCCTACTGGAGTGATCCTTCTGTAAATTGAAAAAATTGTTCCAACTGAAACATTGACATCGATATTAGAGGAACCATCTAAAGGATCCATTAATACGACATATTTATTTTCGTTTTTTTTATTATTACCCTGTATGGATATAAAATCATCTTCTTCCTCACTTGCAATACCACATACAATCTCACGGTTTACTAGATTTTTTATAAAAACTTCATTGGCATACACATCTAATTTTTGCTGGTCTTCACCTTGAATGTTTTCTTCTCCAGCAGTGCCAAGTATATCTACAAGTCCTGCTTTGTTTACTTCGTGATTTACAATTTTTCCAGCTAATCTAATAGAATTGATAAGCCTTGTAAGTTCTCCAGAAGAATATTTAAATTCGCTTTGTTTATTAATAATAAATTCTCCGAGTGTTTTATTTTGTTGTGTCATTACAATATGTTGTGATGAATTTCTTGCAAATATCGTTAAATTTTAAAGAAATAGAAACGATATTTGTAATTCAAAGTGAAAACTATGAAAACCTTGGTAAGATTAAGTATTTCAACAGATATGCCTCAAGTTTTAAGGCTTATAAAAGAATTAGCCGTTTTTGAAAAAAAACCCAATGCGGTGAAAATTACGGTTGATACTTTAATAAAAGAAGGTTTTGGAAAAAACCCCTCGTTTACATGTTTTGTTGCTGAAGTGAAAGAGAAAATAGTTGGTATGGCATTGGTTTACGAACGTTTTTCAACTTGGAAAGGGCGAAGTATTCATTTAGAAGATTTAATAGTAAGTGAAAAAAATAGAGGTACAGGAGTTGGAAAAGCACTTTATTCCAAAGTAATAGCATATGCAGTTGCGCAAAAAGTAAAAAGATTAGAATGGGTGGTTTTGGATTGGAATGAAGGAGCTATAAAGTTTTATGAAAAGAGTGGAGCAAAGATGTTAAAAGACTGGTATATTGTTCAAATGGATGAAGAAGGAATTAAAAATTATATGGAAACATTAAAATAAGCTGCTTTTTAAAAGGCAAAAAAATGAAGGTATTTAAATTTGGTGGGGCATCTGTAAAAAATGCTGAAGGAGTTAAAAACATATTATCTGTATTAAAAACTACAGAAGAAAAAGATTTGGTGGTTATTGTTTCTGCAATGGGAAAAATGACCAATCAGTTAGAATTGCTAGTTGCTAATTATTTTTCAAAACCGAGCGAGGTAGATGCTTCAATAATTCAGGTTTATGATTTTCATTATCAAATTTTATCAGATCTTTTTAACAACACTTCACATCCAATTTTTAATTTGCTAATAAAGTATAAAAATGAGCTTCATTTTTTTTTAGAAAGCAATAAATCAAATGACCATTCTTTTGTTTACGATCAAGTGGTAAGTTATGGTGAATTGATTTCAACTTCTATTGTTTCATCCTATTTATCCTATAAAGAACTTGAAAATAAATTTCTAGACGTAAGGTCCTGTATTAAAACTAACACAAATTATCGAGATGCTATTGTAGATTGGGTAGAAACTCAAAACAACATTTTTAAATTTGTCCCTAAAAAAGGAATTTGTGTTACTCAAGGGTTTATAGCTTCAGAAAATACTCATAACTTCTCCACTACTTTAGGTAGAGAAGGAAGTGATTATACTGCAGCTATTTTTGCTTATTGTTTAAATGCGGAGAGTGTTACTATTTGGAAAGATGTTCCAGGTGTATTAAACGCGGATCCAAGACATTTTAAACAAACTCAATTGTTGCATCATATTTCTTATAGAGAAGCCATAGAGATGGCTTTTTATGGTGCTTCCGTAATTCATCCAAAAACATTACAACCATTACAGCGAAAAGAAATTTTATTATATGTAAAATCCTTTTCTAGTCCCAATAGTAATGGCACTTGTGTAGGGAAAGGAGTTGCTTTAGATCCTTTGGTTTCTTGTTTTATTTTAAAGAAAAACCAAGTACTCATATCACTTTCATCTTTGGATTTTTCATTTATGATGGAAGATAATATTGCTGATGTCTTTAAACTTTTACATCAATATAAAATGAAAGTAAATTTAATTCAAAATTCGGCGATAAGTTTTTCAGTTTGTGTGGATAATAAATTTAATAAGTTAGAATTATTATTGAGAAAGTTAAGAGAAACATTTAGAGTAACTTGGAATGAAGATGTTATCCTATATACGATACGCCATTCTAAACCAAATGAAATCCAAGACTTATTAAAAGGAAAAGAAATGCTTTTAAAACAAGAAAACAGGGAAACAATTCAGATAGTAGTTAAAGAATAATACAATATGTTTTTAACTATATTTGCTTTATGCCGATATATTAGGAATCAATCACAATTAATGATCATTCATGGGATTAGTCAATGCAAAAGAAGTAGCACAGGCCATTAACCTTCATAAATTTGGGTTTTTAGGCACTACTTTTGGTTGGGCGCTGATGAAAATTTTAAACTTTAATGCACTCAATAAAATTTATAATAATAATAAGCATTTAAAAGACATTGAATTTATAAATGCTTTGATTAACGATATTGAAATCAAGTTTGAAATTCCAGAAGAGGATTTAAAAAGAATCCCAAAAACAGGTCCTTTTATCACCATATCTAATCATCCCCTAGGTGGAGTTGATGGGATTTTATTATTAAAGCTGTTATTGGATCACCGTCCTGATTTTAAAATATTAGCAAATTTTTTATTACATCGCATCGAGCCTATGAAGCCCTATGTGATGCCTGTAAATCCTTTTGAAGAAAAAAAAGAATTACAATCTAATTTAGGGGGATTTAAAGCATCTCTAGAACATTTAAAAGGTGGACATCCATTAGGTATTTTTCCGGCTGGTGAAGTTTCTACTTATAGAGATGGTAAATTAATAGTGGATAAACCTTGGGAAGAAACTGCTATGAAATTAATCCAAAGAGCAAAAGTTCCTATAGTACCAATTTATTTTCATGCTAAAAATAGTAAGTTGTTTTATAGAATGGCTAAGATGAGTGACACCTTGCGTACCGCTAAATTACCTTCTGAAGTTCTAACTCAAAAAGAAAGATTAATAAAGGTTAGAATTGGAAATGCAATTTCTGTTAATGCTCAAGATGAATATAAAACACCTGAGGATTTCACTAATTTTTTACGTACTAAAACCTACATGCTTGCAAATCCTTTTGAAAAGAAAAAACTAATAGATAGCCTTCCAAAAAAATTAAAATTTCCAAAACCTCCTAAAAACATTGTAAAACCAGTCTCCGTTTCTATCATTGAAAAAGAAATATATTTACTTCAGAAAAACAATAAAAGATTGCTGCAAAGTAAAAACTATGAAGTTTACTTAGCTGAGGCAACTATTATTCCAAATATCATTCAAGAAATAGGAAGACTTAGAGAAATAACATTTAGAGAAGTAGGAGAAGGAACTAATAATGCTATTGATTTAGATAAATTTGACGCATACTATCACCATATGTTTTTATGGGATAAGGATGAGAAAATGATTGCCGGAGCATACAGAATGGGTTTAGGATCTAAAATTTATTCAAAATATGGAATTGATGGATTCTATTTACAGGAACTATTTAGATTTGATCAAGAGTTATTCCCGATGATGAGTAAATCTATTGAAATGGGAAGGGCTTTTATAATTAAAAAATATCAAATGCGACCCATGCCCTTGTTTCTACTATGGAAAGGTATAGTTCACACCACATTAAGATATCCCGAGCATAAATATTTAATCGGAGGAGTTAGTATTAGTAATAAATTTTCTGAATTTTCTAAATCATTGATGATTGAGTTTATGAAATCTAATTATTACGATCCTTATATTGCACAATATATTAAACCCAAAAAAGAATATAAGGTTAAATTAAAAGATGCTGATAAGGATTTTATCTTTGACGCAAGTGAAGCGGATTTAAATAAGTTTGATAAGATTATAGATGAAGTAGAACCAGGAAGTTTAAGATTACCTGTACTAATTAAAAAGTACATCAAGCAAAATGCTAAAGTTGTTGCATTTAATGTAGATCCATTATTTAATAACGCAGTAGATGGGCTTATGTATATTCGAATTGCAGATTTACCAGAAAGCACTGTAAAACCAGTAATGGAAGAGTTTCAAGCTGAATGGGAAAAGAAGATTAATTCTAAGACATAAGATAAAAATTAAAAAAGCCTCTGATTATATCAAAGGCTTTTTTAATAATGTATATTATCTTTTCGTTATAATAAACTCCGAGCGCCTATTTTTCTCGTTTTGTTCATCCGTGCAGTTAGCTCCACAAGCAATAAGTGGTTTAGTTTTGCCATATCCTTGACTACTTAATCTAGTTTTGTCGATTCCTTTAGAGATAATGTATTGCACCGTAGAGGCTGCTCTTCTATTAGAGAGTGCCATATTATATGCTTCAGTACCATTATGATCTGTATGACTTTCAACTTTAATTTCCATTGACGGATATTTTTTCATAATCGCTACTAATTTATCAAGTTCAAAAGCAGCTTGTGATTTAATGTTTTGTTTGTCATAATCAAACATAATAGGGTTTAAAACCACTTTATTATCTTTAATAATTTTTTCTATAGGAAGTAGCATTAATATTCTATCAACAAGCCCTTGATTGTTTGGAGTTACTGTTAGACTATTACTTTCGTAACCTTTTAAGAAACCTAATACTTCATTTTGTTTATCACATTCCACAACAAGGTTTACAAAACCATTGTTATCTGCCGTTTTAGTAGCTAGTTTATTTTCAGTACTATCATAAAGATCTAGACGTGCACCAGGCAATGCTTTTTTAGTAAGGGCATCTACTACTTGAACGTTAAGTTCGTAATCACATAAAGGAGCGATTAATTTAGCAGCATAAATATCGTCACTACCAACACCTCCTTTTCTATTAGAAGAAACATATCCTTCTTTAGTTTTAGGGTCGTATTTAAAAGCAAAATCATCATTTGTACTATTTACATCAGTTCCAATATTTCTGACATTAGTAAAACCAGATCCATTAACCTCTGCATAGAAAACATCTAATTCTCCTAATCCTAGATGTCCATCACTAGAGAAATAAAGAGTGCCGTTTGAGTCTATAAAAGGAAACAGCTCTTTACCTTCCGTATTAATTTTATCGCCTAAGTTTTCTGGTTTACCAAGAGAACCGTCTTTATTTACGGCTACTTTATAAATATCAGACATTCCCTTTCCCCCAGGCATATCGCTTACAAAATAAAGCGTATTTCCATCAGGACTTAAAGCAGGTTGTCCAAAAGAGTTTTCATTATTATTGAAACTTACCGGCTGAATATCTTTCCAAACTCCATTTTCTTTTATAGCCGTATATAAGTTAATTTGGTTAATACCTTCTTCACTTTTTTTGTATTTACCCTTATAGTAATCGTTTCTATCAAAATACATTTTTTTGCCATCTGCAGTGATGGCTAAATTACCTTCGTGGTATTTAGTATTTACATCTCCAGCAATTAAGTTTTCATTTTTAACAGTACCACCTATAATTTCTGCAACATAAATATCTAAAAATGGCTCTTCATTCCAAGTGTAATTTTTTCTAGCGGTATTTCTAGCCGAAGAGAAGTAAAAATATTTATCCATAACGGTACCACCAAATTCAGAGTATTCGGTATTAATCTCTTTCATATTGGTAAGCGAAAACTTTTTAGCATTTTCTAAATACTTAGGCAGGTAATTAGGATTTTTCATAAAAGCAACTGATCTAGAATCTGTTGGTTTCATTTCAGCAAATTTCTTCATCCAAGTATTGTATTCAACGTATTTACCATTAGCTTTTAAAGCTTGAGCATAACTATATACTGTTTCAGGTTTTACTTTTTTTCCTTTAACTACTCTTTTGTAAAACGTTTCAGCTTTTTTAGAATCGTTGATAAAGTAATAGCTATTTGCTAATTGTTCATAAACGTATCTATTGCCTTTTCCTTTTTTCAATAATTTTTTATAGGCTACAGCAGCATCGGTATAAGCTAATCTATTGTATAAATCATCAGCTTTTTTGGTGTCTTTATTCTGTGCGAAAGTAATGGTAGTACTTACCGTTATTAGTATAATGAATATGTATATTTTTTTCATATTAAATGTGCTTTGTTAAAGATTAGAAATATCTAGGTGAACGTAAGGCACGTTTATTGAAATACACGTCCCATGTTAAAATAATTTCATGCGATGATCCCGCAATTGCCTTAATGTCTGAAACAATATGATCGTAAGCATATCCTATACGAATATTAGGATTGATTTGAAAACCAACCAATGCACTGTAAGAATCATCTAATCGATACGAAGCTCCTAATTCAAACTTTTCATACAACAAAGTATTTAAATTTAAATCAAAGGATAAAGGTGCGTCAAATGGAGCTATTACCATTGCAGAAGGTTTTAATTTTACGTTTTCTCCTAACTGGAAAACATATCCTGCAGTTGTAAAGATGTGACCGGTTTCGTTACCATATTTAATTGCTTCCCCCGCAAGTGTTTCGTCTAAGTGGACAGATTGTAAAAAGTTAGGGACAGATACACTTAAATAGAAATTATCAGTATATAAGAATAAACCAGCTCCCACATTGGCATACGTACTTTGAATGTTTTCAGAAAAGAATGGATCGTTGGGATCTTGTAATTCTAAATCTGTTAGGCTTACCTCATGAAAAGTAGCTCCTGCTTTAACACCAAAAGCTAATTTAAGAGCTTTTCCTAAATCAATAGTATACGAGAAATCTGCATAAATATTAGATTCTGATACAGGACCTAATTGATCTTTTATGGCTGATATTCCTAATCCTACTTTATCCCCAAAAGGAGAATGCGCCGAAAAGGTAAAAGTTTCAGGGTTATCAGCAATACCAGACCATTGGTTTCTGTAAAGAGCTGTAATGGATAAGCTTTCTTTAGATCCGGCATAGGCAGGATTAATTACGTTTAAGTTGTACATGTATTGTGTGTACTGCGGGTCTTGTTGCGCGCTTGCTTCTTGGAAGACAATTAGTAGTCCGAGAATTATTGGTATTATGTATATTTTTTTCATATGTAACTATTAGGTAGTTAGAAAAGAGTTTTAATTTTAATTTCCGGTTCTATTTAAATAAATCCATCCACTAGTTTGATCGCCATAAACATCATCGGTACTTGCAAATTCTATTACATAATAATAGGTACCTGTTGGTAGTTCTCGTTTATTTTTATCTTGTCCTTTCCATTCGTTTATGTAATTATTTTTATTAAAAACGATGGTCCCATATCGATTAAATATTTGAAGGTTAGTAATACCACCAACACGATCACTTAAAAACTCTAAATCTAAATAGTCATTAAACCCTGGGGTTGCATCAGGAGAGATACCTTGAGTTATTACACAATTAGAAACATTATATAACTCTATATTTACATCATCAGTTCCTGTACAATCACCTTTATTAATTACAACTGAGTAGTTTTCATTACCAGAGAAATTATCACCTATAACAAAGGTAAGTGTACTATTAGTTTCCCCAACAATTAAATCCCCATTTAGATACCATTGAAAGGTAACTCCTTCTTCACTGGTGGTTGCTGTTAAAGTCCATTCTTCTCCTACACAGGATTTAAAGTCATCGTTAACACTAACATTTAAATCTGTTCTTACCGAAATTGTAATTGAATTTTCAACTTCACAATTACCAAAAGAAGCGATAACTGAATAATTTCCTATCTCGGTCACAATTATGCTAGGACTAGTAGCTCCCGTACTCCAAAGATAAGTTACATCGTTTGGATCCATATTTGAAGGTGTAGCGTCCAAAACTATATCGTTTTCAAAACAAGTTTCTATATCTTCACCTAAATTTATTAAGGGACTGTTTCCGAAACTTAAAGTAACACTATCTGATAAAGTACAATTACCAAAAGTAACTTCAACTGTATAAATATCACTTTCTGTTACAGTTATCGATTGAGTAGTTTCGTTGTTACTCCATAAAAAAGTTGCATCTGCTGGATTTGCAATTGTTAAATCTGCAGTAATTGTGTAATTTTCTTCATCACAAAATTCTTGATTTCCTCCTAAGTCAATGATAAAACCACCGCTAAATGTTACGATAACCTCGTCATTTTCAATAATTTCATCTCCATTACAGTTTGTATATACTGCTTGTGCAGTATAAGTTGTTACCTCATCGGTAGGACAAACATTTATAATTGGATCGGTACTTATTACTTCATTGTTTTCATTTAACCAGGAAAATGATACATTACTAGTTCCATTTGGTGTAAATCTCCAAGCTTCATTATTCGCAGACCAGTTCCCTGTATTTCTATTTGGTGCTGAAATACCGTCTGTACCATTTTGATTTTGTAAACCAATAACTGCATTACCACTATTCCAGTTAGAACAAGCATCAGACCTATTCTCTAGGTAAATTTCAACAACATTGGTTGTTTCATAAATTACTATTTGAGTAGTCATATTTAACTCTTGACAACTAAAATAAGGTATTACTGGAAAGTTAACTACCATCGTTCTGCAAGGAACTTCTCCAAAAATAGTATAGTTTATAATTCCAGAACCACCAATAGATGGATCTATGTCCATATAAGGTCCAAATATAGTAGTGCTAAATAAATTGTTACTCGGTATGGGGTCGCTAAAACTCCAATCACAAAAACCGTTAGGCTCATTATTTACCAGATCAAAAGTAATTACACCATTTGAACCGATTAATATTTCTGAATAGGTACCTCCATAGAAGCAAAAATCAAATGGTAAGGGTATGGGGTCCGACCAAACATCATCTGTATTTACAGATACTGGAGTCCCACCAGTTGATGGAAAAGGAGGATTGTAGCCTATTGGCGCTACTTCATAACTTGATGTTTCACCAGTTTGAAGAAATGTTGCCGAAAGGTCTGTACAAGGCTGATCACAATCTAATTCTATATTTCCACCGGCATTTACATTTGGACAACCTGGTCCTTGCGCAAAAGAGTTAAGGCAAAATAGTAAGATAAATACAAAGAATAATTGTGAGGATAAGCTTTTTAAAAACCCAAATAAAGAGTAGAGGGTAGTTGTTTGTTTCATAAAATTAATTTTGTTGGTTATTTTGTTATTTATAGTAGATTTTTTAAACGTTATCAGTGGAGAACAGAACTTTTAATCGTCGAAATTTATTTATTTCTTTTGAAAATATAGCGTGTTATAAATATTCCTTGTCCATCTCCTTTTCCACATTCACTTTCTACGGCACTGTTTACAAAAGCTAACTCCCAACCCTCCGCTATCATGGTATTTATTTTTGAAGTAATTAACGCGTCGTTAGCAGCAATGTTTTGAAATCTAATACCACCAATATTGTAAAAATTTAATAATTTTGTTTCATCAAAATCTTTAACCCTAATTTCTGCTCTATCAGATTTATTTCTAGTTTTATCGTTTTCCGTTTGGGTTGAAGTGAATTCTTTATAATCTTTATCTTCGTTAGCACTAATAATCCTTGATCGTCCAATACCATTTGGGACTATAGATTCAATACTAGTAATCACTTTATATTCTATTTGGGCGCTAATTTCAGAAAAAGATAATAAAGAAAGAAGTGATAATATTAGTAGTTTTTTCATTGTTTTTTATTTAAAAAAATAATTGAAGTTAAAAATACAATTTTAATAATATTTAACAACTATTTTGATATGTGTTTTTTCAGATTGTGTTTGAACAGTGATACTATAAAAATTTATTTTAGGGAATGTCTTTTGTACCTTTGCTTCATAATTAAAATTTATGATTGAAAAGTCGAGTATAGATTACGAAAAAGCAGTACTCATTGGTTTAATTACTCAAAAACAAAATACAGATAAATCTAATGAATATCTGGATGAATTAGAGTTTTTAACTTATACTGCAGGTGGAGAGGTTTTAAAACGATTTGTTCAAAAGATGGAAAGCCCAAATTCTAAAACCTTTTTAGGATCTGGTAAAATAGAAGAAGTTAGAGAGTACATCGAAAAACATGAAGTTGGATTGGTTGTTTTTGACGATGAATTATCTCCTGCTCAACAACGAAATATAGAGAAAATACTGGAATGTAAAATTCTTGACCGGACCAACCTCATATTAGATATATTCGCACAACGAGCTCAAACAAGTTACGCAAGAACTCAAGTAGAATTGGCACAATACCAATATTTACTGCCTCGTTTAACAGGAATGTGGACTCACCTTGAAAGACAAAAAGGAGGAATTGGAATGCGTGGACCTGGTGAAACAGAAATTGAAACTGATAGAAGGATTGTTAGGGATAGAATATCTTTATTAAAAAAGAAATTACAAAAAGTAGATAAGCAAATGTTGGTTCAAAGAGG
>Ga0208814_1000264_pt1 | contig 35343 bp, 49 predicted proteins | sample MalvirAntarct_55_FD_184253 | JGI IMG/M metagenome (GOLD analysis project Ga0208814, IMG submission 184253) | Marine viral communities from the Global Malaspina Expedition - Malaspina viral metaG Antarct_55 (SPAdes) (version 2) | ecosystem: Environmental > Aquatic > Marine > Oceanic | place... | reverse complement strand
GACACGCCCAAGGACGATGCGTTTGTAGCTAAAGCGTACAAGTTACTTGAGCAGTTTGCATTCTTAGGTGGAAAGGCCAAGCAATGAGTGATAATACGATCTCAATCCCAACATGGGCATTACCTTTGGTAGTGTCTTTGTTTGTAGGTGCAATAAGCTACGGTGCGGCACAGGCGAATGCAGAGTCTACTAGCGAAGACGTAAAGCGCATACAGGCTATTGTCAAAGAGACTGCTGTCAAAGCACAGGCTAACGGTCAAGCTGTAGCAATAACAGAGACAAAAGTAGATGCTATTGTTGACTCTCTGGCTAGACAAGAGAAGATTCAAGAGCAAACCAATGAGCAGATACAAGCTCTAGTCCAAGCGTTGTTAGCTAAGTAATGAAGCTAGTGGTGGCGTTAGTATTCTTATTCAATGGTCAGATAGACCATGAGAAGACTATGTACTTTAAAGAGTTAAATGCTTGTAGATACTACGCACAAAACTTCAACAAAGAACGAAGCCACTACGAGCCTACTGAATGCGTTTGCAAACTAGCGTGGGTTGATAGGAAGACAAAGGTACTAAAGTGAATACGCTAGTGTTTGTGCTTATGCTAGAGACACTTGTTGATAACTACCCAGACAAGATTGAAGAGTTTGGAGTGTTTGAATCTATAGATCATTGTGTATATTTTGCTAACGTAATAACAAGGCAAGGTTATTCTAAGTACTCAGCTAAGTTAGATTATATAATACCCTACAAAGCATATTGTCTTCCTAAGTATGTTGATTCAGAAACAACAATAATCTTTAAGAGGTAGTTATGAGCGAAGACTTTAAAGACCCTAATGTTATTGTTGGACTTGTACTAGCTATACTTATTTTAATAACAGTGTTTACAACAATAGTAATAGAGAGATTCTAACAATGGTTGAAGAAACTAAACAAGCAATTGACGTAGCAGCAGCTTCAACAGCAGTTCTCTCTATGGCTGCTTGGCTACCACCTACAGCCTCTATACTGACTATTGTATGGTTAGGCATACGTATTTGGGAGTCTGACACAATCCAAGGTTTATTTAATAGGAAATCTAAGTAAACTTTATCTTGACTTTTGGCTAAGGATATGCTATAATAATGAGTATATTAAATAGTTTGATAAAACCAATAACTAGTATATTAGATAAAGTTATTGAAGATAAAGACACTAAGAATAACATAGCTTTTGAATTAGCTACCATGGCAGAGCGTCACGCCCAAGAGTTAGCCAAAGGTCAGTTAGAAGTTAATAAAGTTGAAGCAGCACATAAGAGTTTATTTGTGTCAGGTTGGCGACCTGCTATTGGTTGGATATGTGGACTAGCTTTACTCTACTCTACAATCTTAGCACCCATCTTAGGCATCTGGTTTACTGTCCCTCCTGTAGATAGTTCATTGCTCACTAGCGTACTAATGGGTATGTTAGGTCTTGGAGCCATGCGATCTTATGAGAAGAAAAATAACGTAGCGAGAGATAACTAATGGCAAGAAACCCAAGACGCAGAGGTGATATTTTTAATGAAAATAATCCTTTCATTAGTCCCTTTGACGTTTCTCCTACAGGCGGCCTTGAAGACATAAGCTCACCTAAGCCTTCTCCGCGTGATCTTTGGGATGATTCAATTACCCCTAAGCCTTCTACTGCGCCTACTCCTACGCCCACACCTACGCCTACGGATGTTTCTGCAACCACTGATACTTTTAACATAGTTGATTGGTACAGCGACCTGTCTTCTCAAGACAACACGGCAGCTATTGAAGCTCTTAAACTACAAGCTTATCAAAACTTTGATCCTAACAGAGGTGAGTTAGCAGGTACTAATTCTACTGGGTGGGCTACCGAACAATTGTTAGGTATTCCTTTTATAGATAAAGTAAGAGAGACAGGTGTGTCTCAATCCCAAGCAACAGCAAGTACTCTTGAGCTTGATTACCCTTACGACTATGATGGTAACAACCTATACATGAAAGTCCCTGAAACAGGGGGCAACACTAACATGTACCAAGGCTTCAGCGATGAAGACCGTAAAAAGTACATGGATTTGCAAGATCGTGGTAGTTTTATTGACATTACTGGCGGTACAGCAGGTGTTGGTGAGTACTCTATGTTGTGGGTTGAAGACCCTCCAGAGGAAAGCAAGCTTGACAAGTTACTTAATAATCCCATTACTAGTTTAATAGCAACTCTTGTTCCGTTTGGTCAGCTTATACTTACAGCAGCTAAGGTTGCTAATGGTCAAACATTACATGCCGCTGATTATATTTCTCTTGGCGCAGCAGGTATAACTAAATATGCCGAAGGAATTAAAGCCGCAGATGCAGCAGGAGCAGCAGAACTAGCCGAAAGTACAGCTTCTAACTTAGATACATTTAGAGGTGCTATAGCCGATGCAGGGGTTAATTTTACCACTACTGTAGCTGACACCGCTGCTGCCGCTGAAGCAGCAGGAGTCCTCGCAACAACAGCGTCAGGTATAGAAGAATTATACGCTCTTGGGCAGCTTGGTAGTGGTGTGTATAATGATATTATTCAAGCAGCGGAAGTAGAAGAACAAGCACAAGCAGACGCTTTAGATGCTGCTGCTACTCAAGCACAAGAACAAATAGCAGCGGATGCTCAGGCTGCTGCGGATGCTCAGGCTGCTGCGGATGCTCAGGCTGCTCAGGCTGCCGCTGATGCACAGGCTGCTGCGGATGCTCAGGCTGCTCAAGCTGCCGCTGCTGCTCAAGCAGCCCAAGAAGCTGCGGATGCTCAGGCTTCTGCGGATGATGCAGCTATACAGGCGGCTATAGATGCTGAAAATGTACAGGCTGCCGAAGAAGCCGCTGCTGCTCAAGAAGCTGCTAATGTTGCGGCTCAGGCTGCCGAAGAAGCCGCTGCTGCTCAAGCTGAGGCTCAGGCAGCCCAAGAAGCTGCGGATGCTCAGGCTACCGCTGATGCTCAGGCTGCTCAAGACCTTCAAGATCAAATTGCTGCTGATGATGCAGCTAACCAAGCAACCCAAGATGCCCTAGAAGGTACAACAGAAGAGGGTGTGGTTACTGATGAGCAAGCACAAGTAGATGCAGAAGCTACTACACCTGTAGGTGATCCTAATCCAACGCTGCCGACACCAGAAGAAAGTAATAGCGGAGGAGGAGAAACCGGAGGTGAGGACGGTGGAGCAACTGCCGGAGAAGGAGACCCAGAAACAGGCACAGGAACTCCTGAAGATAACGTAGTACTTCGTCAAATTTATGAAGCTGTTTTAAACGGTGAGCTACCTATTGAAGATTATATTAATATGGGTGGTGTTTTTGTAGATGAACTAATAAACAATGTTCCCTATGAAGATGTTTATGGTACAGCTGCTGAAGTAGAAGATGGGTATGAAAGCAACGAAGCGACTGAAACAGGAGAAGAAGAAGAAGATACTTACATACCAGATTTTCCAGATATTTTTACTGAAACTACAAGTGATCCTTCTTTAGACGGACTAGATATAGATACTACTGTAGATACCGTAGGCACAACAACCGCTGACACCACTACTGAAACAGCAACAGGTACGCCAGAAGAAAGTTCAGAAACAACCGGAGGAGAAACCACAACAACACCCACTGGTGCAGAAGGCAACACTGGTGCAGAAGGTGGCGCAGAAACTACTGGAGACACTGGTACTAGTGATGGTACTACAGGTGACGGTACTGACGGAGACGGAGACGGAGATGGAGACGGTGACGGTTCTGGAGATGGAGACGGTGATGGAGATGGGTCAGGCACTGGCACAGGTATGGGCATGGGACAATCAGCCACAAGAACAACTGACTCTTTATTTGGCGACCTGTTAGGCATAAACACTCAAATAGGTAGCACTCAAAAAATGTTAAACTTTAACCCTATGATGCCACAACAAACAAATGTTGTACAGCCTATTGATCTTTCATCTCTCTTTAAACAACAAACAAATAATAGAAGACAAGGCATGTTAACAAACGCTCAACCAAAAACAAGAAGGTTCCCCTACTAATGACATACTTACAGCTTGTAAATAGCGTACTGCGGAGGCTTAGGGAAGACGAAGTTTCTAGCGTTTCTCAAACCAGTTATTCACGTTTAGTAGGAGAGTTTGTTAATGACGCTAAACGGTCAGTAGAAGATTCTTATGATTGGACTGCCTTGCGTACTACACTAACTGTCTCTACTATTGATTCAGTTTTTAACTATACTTTGATTGGCTCTCAAAATAAGATGAAGATACTAGATGTCATTAACGACACATCTAACTTCTTTATGCAATACAAACCATCTCGTTGGATGGACAGAGCTTTCCTAATCAACGATGTGCCTGTAGGGACACCACAGTTCTATAGCTTTAACGGTGTAGATGCTAATGGTGACAACGGTGTAGATTTATACCCTAAGCCTGATAAAGTATATCAGGTACGTTTTAACGTAGTATTACGGACACATGATTTCACTGCTGACTCAGACATCTTAGCTATACCTTCCTCTCCTGTTGTACAACTTGCGACAGCATTAGGTGCTAGAGAGCGAGGAGAAACAGGAGGCACAAGTGCAGCAGAGTTGTTTGGTCTTGCTGATAGAACACTAGCAGATGCTATTGCATTTGATGCTGCTCAACATCCTGAAGAAACTATCTGGTATTCTTAAATGGCTCAACAATTACAGAACATTACAATAGCGGCTCCGGGATTTATGGGTTTAAATACACAGGAGTCGCCTATTGGCGGTGATCCTTCCTTTGCATCCGTTGCGGACAACTGTGTTATTGATAAGCTAGGTCGCATAGGTTCACGTAAAGGATGGGATGCTATCTCAACTAATGGTGCTGCTGTGTTAGGTAGTAGCCGCGGCATAGAGACAGTCTTTGAGTTTGTAGATCAAAGTGGCGATAAGATTATTATCTCCGCAGGTAACAATAAAATATTTAAAGGTACTACTACTCTTGTAGATATAACACCTAGCGGTTATACTCCTACAGCTAATAACTGGAAGTGTACTACTTTTAACAATCACTTATATATGGTTCAGTTAGGCCATGAACCTTTGATTGGTACAGATGAGTCAGGGTCTTTTGTACTTGAGGCCGTAGCTGACCACTCCCACGCTACAGGTACAATGCCTCTAGCTAATGAATCTTTAGCTGCCTTTGGTAAGTTATGGGTCACAGACATTGTAGGTAACAAGCATACAGTATATTGGAGTGATACACTTAATGGACATGCTTGGACAGGCGGTGCTACAGGCAATCTTAATCTAACAACTGTTTGGCCTACTGGTCACGATGAAGTAGTTGCACTAGCTGCTCATAACAACTTCTTAGTAATCTTTGGCAAGAAGTCTATACTTGTGTACTCAGGTGCTTCTACTCCTGCTACCATGACTCTTACGGACACTGTAGAGGGCGTAGGTTGCATAGCGCGTGACTCAGTACAGCATACAGGGACTGACATCTTATTCTTGTCTGATTCAGGTGTACGTAGCTTTGGTAGGACTATCCAAGAGAAGTCTATGCCTATGCGAGACATAAGCAAGAATGTGCGTACTGATCTAACAAGCTTAGTGCCACTACAGACCAACGCTATTAAGTCTCTGTACAGTGCTGATGAAGCTTTCTATCTATTAACTCTATCAGACAGTGACACAACGTACTGCTTTGACATGCGTTCACCTTTGCAGGATGGGTCACAACGTGTTACTACTTGGTCAGGCTTATCTCCTCTGGCGTTAACTACGTTAGAAGATGGTAGCATATACTTTGGTCTTTCTTCAGGTGTTGTCAAGTACACTAGTTACTTAGATGGCGACACTAACTACCAGATGCGTTACTTCAGTAATCCTATGGATTTTGGTAATGTTTCAAACTTAAAGTTTTTAAAGAAATTTAACATTACTATCATAGGTGGTCAGAATACTGACTCTACTTTAAACTGGGGTTATGATTACTCTAGCAACTTCACTAAGCAAGTTTTTACTTTATTAGGTTCTGTTAATGCTGCGGAGTACGGTGTTTCGGAATACAACACTACAGCAGAATACACAGCGTCTGCTATTATTAATACTCCAAGAGTAAATACTAGTGGTAGTGGTGAAGTAGTTACCATTGGTATTGAAACACAAATAAACAACACTTCTTTTTCTATTCAAAAAATTGACATCCATGCTCTACTAGGGAGGCTTATTTAATGTCCAACTATACAAAGACCACTAACTTTGCAACTAAGGACGCTCTCGCTTCAGGCAACGCAGCTAAGATTGTCAAGGGAACAGAAATAGATACAGAGTTTAATAACATAGCTACGGCTAGTGCAACTAAATCTAACACAGCTAGTCCTACGTTCACAGGTACGGTTACAGCCCCCACTGTTAATGTCACAGGCACTCTAACGGCTGATACAATTACTGGAGGAGCATACTAATGGGGTTCTTTGACAAATATAATATTCCAGATTTATTAGGGGCAGGGGCTTCTTACTACTTAGGGTCAAAAAACATTGACGATGCAAGACAGTTAGGGAGAGAAACTCAAGAAGGTGCAGCAGCTTTGGCTGCCGCTGCTCAAGAAGGTTCTCAGTTTAAGCCCTACACTGTGACTAGCGGTTTAGCTAATGTAGGTACTACTGCTGAAGGTGGTTTTGATATTAATCTAAGCCCAGAGCAGCAAGCGTTGCAAAGCGGTCTACTAGGAGGCGCACAGGGGTTATCTGGAAACCTAGGCGGTCAATATAATCCACTAGCAGGACAGATAGGGCAACAAGCCTACGGTCAAGCAGGTCAGCAGTTAGGACAAGCAACTAGCTATGATCCTTCTTTAGCAGCCCAACGTGGTGCTATTGGTGGTATATTTGGTCAGCAGCTAGGACAGTACGGACAACCTACTGGGATGGAAGGACTTACTCAAGCAGGGCTTGGGGGTGCAATGGCTCAGTTTGGTGCTGCCGGACAACCTGCTGATGTTCAAGCTTTGCGTCAACAATACGGTAATCTTGCTTTACAAGCAGGTCAAGGACTCTTATCCTCACCTGAGCAACGACAGTCTGACATATATGAGTCTATAAGAGCCACACAGCGTCCTGAAGAAGAAAGAGCATCAATGAGGCTACAGGAGCAACTCTTAGGCCAAGGACGCGCAGGGATAAGCACAGACGCTTATGGAGGCACTCCTGAGCAACTAGCTATGGCTAAGGCACAAGCAGAAGCAGGTAACTCTGCGGCACTTATGGCTCGTCAACAGGCTATGTCCGAACAACAGCAAGCAATGGCTAATGCTCAAAGCTTGACAGGATTAACCTCTGGACTTGCAGGACTAGGGTCAGACCTAGAGACTGCCGGTATCAGTCGTGGGTCTTCACTAGCTAACGTAGGACTAGCAGGTCAGCAAGCAGGACAGCAGATGTCACAACAGCAGCTAAACAACTTAATGAGCTTACAAGGTGCAGATCAGAATGCTGCTTTACAACAACAAGCATTACAATCAGGAAGCTTTAATTTAGGTTCTGGTTTGTTTGGTTTAGGTAATCAAGCGGCTCAGTTACCTGCACAGCTACAGGGACAAGACTTAACCAACGTAGTTAACATGATGAATGCCGGTTACATGCCTCAACAGCAAGCTTTGTCTATGTTGTCGGGTAGTCAAATACCTGCCGGATTTGCAGACATTGGTCGTAGAACTGGTGTTGAACTTGGTTCACAGCTTAATGTAGCAGGACTAGAAGGACGCTTAGGTGCTGAAGACTTAGCTAACAGGTTACAACTACAGCAAGGTGAAAGTGCTATTAATGCTCTATTGGGGGCTTCTGGTAGTGAAGATAGTGACAGTTGGCTTGATAAATTAATAGCTTCATTTTAAGGACTAATAGAATGGCAAATAGAGACATAGCAGGATTACTTACAGGCATTAGCTCTGCACAAAAACCCAACCCAAACATGAGTTCAGATCAATGGCGTATGGCTTTTGGCGCACGGCAAGGGCAAAACTTGCAATCTGCGTTTGGTAGAACTACTCCTGAACAAGAAATGGCTAATTTAGACTTAGGTACTGTTACAGGTTTAAAAAAACTAGCTAAACTACAGCAGCTTCGTAATAATCCAGTAGCGGCAGCTAAAAGTATTGCTCAAGCACAACAACTAGAACAAGCAGGTAAGCAACGAGAGCAGTTAATTGCACAGGCAACTAAACTTAAACTACCTGAAACAGCAGAGATGTTGAGGGGAGGTGGTGATATAGAAATAGCTACTAAACAAGTCTTAGAAGCTGAAGAACGTTCTATTATTAGTAAGCAAGGTAGAAAAGGTAAAATAGCAGTTGCTCAGTCTAAGAACGCAGGACAGCCTGTTTATGATGCAATTAAAAACGGTGATTATGATAACATTTCAGATACTCTATTCCTAGAGCAGATGAAAGGTGAAAAAGCTGACCTTAAGGTTTTCCAACAGACTATAGAAGGAAGACCTATATCTAAACCTTTTCGTATTAATGAAGCAGGTAAAGTTTGGGACTCAACTGTTAGTAAGTGGGTCAACCCTTCTGAGTTAGGTCTAACACAAGCTCCTCAAATTACTCAGGTTCTTTCGGAAGCAAACACTATTACTAATGCTTTAACAGACGGAGCTACTAAAAATTATTTAGAGCTTAATGAAGCAGCCAACACAGCCTCAGAAATTTTAACACTTAACACACGCTCTACACAGATTATGAATGAGGGAATTAAAACAGGGTTTGGTGCTGAATTTAGGCTAAACGTTGCTAGATTAGCAAAAGAACTAGGTTTAGTTCCTCAGTCTATGGACGATGTAGCAGCAACTGAAGAGTTTGTAGCTATACGTGCAAGACAGTTAATGAAATTACTTCCTGCTTTTGGTGCAGGTAGTGGTATTTCCGACAGAGACGTTGACATTGCTAGGGGTATCGCGGGTGGTGATATTAAACTATCAGAAGATGCTCTTAGGCGTATCTTATCTATGGAAGAAACTTTAGCTAGAGATTTAATAACTAAAAATAATACTTCTCTTGAGAGACTTCAAAAAATAACAGGGGAAGAAATGGATTCTAATATATACGAAGGGTTCTATATTAATATGCCACAACGAGCAGGATACTCTACTCCTCCAAACGCTGCAAAATATCTGCCTCAATAGGGAATAAACATGGATTATACAAAAGAACAACTAACTGCTGCTTTAGCTCAAGCAGATGCAGCGCAAGACATGGCCGCTGTTAATGAGCTTGTGGGTATGTTAGATTCTTTAGAAGCCTCTGCTCCAGTAGAGGGGTATGACCCTTCTGCTTTTACTTCCGGTGAAAACTATAGTAAAACTTTTGGAGCTATGGGTGAGACTATTGCTGATGTACCTGTGTTTGCAAAAGAACTAGGTCAAGAGTTTGATGATCCCGCTAATCCTGAGAAAGTCTTTGCTTTTGGTGCTTCTAAGCGTGGTTTATTAGGTACAGGCTTAGAATTGTTAGGACAGGGAGCGAAGCTTTCAGCTATGCAGTATAGCGACATGATACCTGATACTGTTGAAAAGAAAATAGTTGATAGCCTGTCTGAAACAGCAAAGGTTGTTGCAGAAAACCCTTTAATAAACGCAGGGCTAGAGGCAGCTAAGTCAGGATTTAATGCTTACATGGAGTGGAAAGACGCTAACCCTCGTTCCGGCAGAGCAATGGAAGGTGTGTTTAACACTGCTGAGTTGTTTGCTCCACCATTAAAAAGAAAACCTGTTTGGGATACGTCACTTATACGGACGGTTGCTGACGAACAGTATGCAAGAGCAATACATTTAGAATCAGGAAAAAGAAGAGATTACTTAAATACAGTTATTGAGCCTATTCAAACACCTGCTAATGATCTCAAAAGAGCAGAACGAATGACTCAGGATGAGAAGGGTCGAAACTCTTACATTCCTACAGAAACTGAAGTTGAGATGGTTAACGTACTACAAGGCATTGAGGATATAAACTCTGACAAGTCGTGGGTTGTCATAAGAAAAATTTTAGAAAAAGAAGTAAACAAAACACACAACAGTTTAAACAAACTACTAGGTAAATCTAAGTTTAAATTCAATAAAAAAAAGCTTGAGTCTGATCTTAAAGTTAAAATAGAAACAGATTTAAAGGAAAACCCTGTGTTAATTGGGGATGCCAAAGCTGTAGCTACTAAAATATATAACAAAGCATTAAGGCTTTTAAAAGAAGCAGATGGGTCTCCTTCTAGTATAATGAACGTTCGTAGACAGTTAGACGATTGGGCTAAAAACGCAGGTAAGACATCTTATGATGGAACTGAAGATGCTTGGACAGTATCTCAACGATTAGTAAGGGATTTTTTAAATGGGTCTGTTGCAGAAGCTGTACCCAACACTAAAGTTTTAGAAAAGCTACGCAGACAACACTTGCTTTTAAGAAGTAGAGACCGTGTGTTGCCTAAATCAGCCGAAGAAGCTCAAACTAAAATAGGCCGTACTGCACAGAACGTGGGAAAAACTCTTGATGTGTCAATACCTAAAACCCCGTTAGGTAAAATAGCTAACGTAAGTATAGCTGCTTCTGTGTTAGGCGGTGCTGCTTTTGTTGGTGCTTTACCTGCCTTAACAGGACTTGCGGCTACAGGAACTATAGGTTATGCAGTGTATCGTGGTAGCGTTAGCCCTACCTTACGTAGAAGCCTCTCAGCGGCCTTAAGACAGGTAGATGATGTCTTAGCTAAGAAAAGCCTTGGAAATGACATGCGTAAAGCTTTACAGACTGATCGTGCTATGTTAGTAGAAATTATGAAACTACCCACGGCTCCTGAAGGTGCTGATGACGACGAGGGTACTATAGATGAGTGATGCTTTAGATAAAGATGAGTTACCTTCTTGGTGGGCAATGCCTACACCTATGGGTCAGGTAGGGGTAAACACAACTACTGAACAAAAAAGAAAACTGGGTTTACAGTCCCTTAATACAGGTGCTGATTTTACTCCTGTTGTTGGTGAAATTAAATCAATTAAAGAAGGTGTTGAAGACTTTAGTAAAGGTAATATAGGAATGGGTATGCTAGGGTTAGCAGGTGGTCTACCCTTAGCATTAGGTTATGGCCCTAGAGTTGCTAAAAGTATGATTAAAAGCGGAGGTAATTTAGGAAACCAAGTAGCCGCTAATATGCCCACGTTAGTTGAGGGTTTTTATAGTGGTAATCCTTATTTTTCTTTTCTTAGAGATGCACTTGGGGAAGTTCCAAGTGCTATTAAAGCAAGAACTAGCGCACCTTTACGCGCATCCGAACGAGTCACAGGAATACCTAGTACTAAAATGGATGACATAGAAAATCAAAGTAAAGTAGCTAAAAGAATGCAGAGACAGGCAGAATCAAAGAAAAAAATGGCGACAGTTGCAAACGCAGTAGGTTTAAACAAGGCAGGGAAAAAACTAACGGAAACAGCAGAAGAGTTACTTAGAAAATCAAAAATATCAGGACAAGACGCAGAATATACTGCTATGTCTATTGAGGCAGGGAGAAGTGCAACCATACTCCCTGTGCCTGAAAGGGGAGCTTTTTGGAACAGCCCTTATAAGCTAGGGTATTGGGACGCTGCAATCCCTCAAAACGATGTTGCTAGGATTTCATCAGGCATAGGAAACGCTCATCGTATAGAAGCCGACCTTCCTGAAGATATTATAGCAGCAGCTTCTAACCATTTGGTTAACGGCCCTCATATCACGAACAACCCCCTGCAGAAAAAACTATACGAGTTTCAAATTAAAACTACAGAAGCAAGTAGAAAAGCAGGTGTTACGGAAGGTTCTGGGGCCAAACAAGGTTCTCTCCTTATGCGTTCCTTTTTTAACAGTAAAAGCGAAAAAACAGTAAGCGGTATCCAAGGGTATGCTAAAAAAATTAAATCTTTAGAAGGTAGAGAGCTTACCCCTGAAGATACAATAGAGTATGCTCAGTTAGCCGCAACTTTAAACAAAGAAGCAGTTAAAAAACTCAATACTACTTTATCTTTTGGCAGTGAAGTTTCTAGTTCATTTTTGTTAGACAGGCTTTCAAAATCAAGGGCTTTACAGAGAGCAGGAAAAAAGCTAGGGCCAGAGCAGAAAAAAACATTAGATGCTTTTAACACTTTAATAGAAACAAATCAAATTAAACTTTCAAAAATTACAGACGCTGATGGGGTTGTCGTTAGTAATTTGGATTATAATAAAATTAAAAAACCAAATAAGTTTATAAAAACATCTACATATTTTACTTCTCGACAAAAAGATCTGGGAGGTGTAAACCAGTGGGTAGCTATTGATCCCTATAATCAAACCACTTATGGAATGGTTAGTGACGGTCATGATATTTTTGGGGTTAATCCAATAGGAGGACATTCTGTAATAACTGCACAGCCTATAATGAAACAGAATTGGTCGGACGCAGGGTTTAAAGATCAACACGTAAGTAATATCAGTAGGGAGAAGGTTAGTAATTCTATAAAAGAAGTAGAAAAAAGAACAGGGACTACAGCACCCAAAGAAATTAGGAACGCTTCAGGTGAAAAGTATTATGAAGCAGCAAAAAACTGGACTAGAACTGCTATGAGAAAAAAACAAACACCCACGGATCAAGAAATAAGAGCAGCAAACCAATCAGTTAATAAGCTTAAGGTTGCGGGCAGTGCCGGAGCAATAGGAGCAGGAGTTGGTATAGGGATGCTTACAGGTGATAACGAGTAACAAAAAAGCCCCTTAGGTCTCCCTAGGGGGCTTTTGTATACTACAGTATACATTGTAAACTATAAGAAACAAATACGCTACACTATTTCACATGCACCACCCACACAGGCTAACTCTTGACTGCCTGTTGTGTTATCCTCTTGTTCAAAGTTAACAAGGTCATTCCAATCTACACCTTTTGGCATCTCTGCTAGTAGTTTTTTATATTCATCAGCATTGATGTCCTCATAGGGGGCTTGCTGATAAACATGGTCACTCACTGGCAACAAACTAATACCGCTACAGATGTCAAAGTTATCCCATATCCACTGAGCAACTTGCAGGAATTCATCATCTGTATAATAAACAGTGATGCTTGGCTTATGCTCACACCAATGGTTCTGGTAAGCTTTCCATAGAGCTAACTGTTGCATAGCCCCAACTTGCTTGACGGTTGTACTGGCCTTAGGTGCTTTCACAGGGAAGCTAAACACAGAGGAACTAGGTGACATAACATCTTGTTCTACTGGGAATCCTGCTTGCTCCATAAAGACTGCAAGTGGGTCTTTCTTATCGCTACGTACCCTCCTAATGTAGTGCTTAGAGAAACGAGGGTGTATCCCAGAAGCACTATCAACAAGCTGAGATACTGTACCGCTTGGCTTAACACATGTAATAGCGACAGACTGATTAATGCCAAGCTTCTCAGCCCACTTCTTGTTTGTCTTAACAGCCACATCTTTTAGTTCCTCCAACCACTGCTCTGTCTTATCTGTTGCTGACCCAATAACAGGGTGATCCATAATGCCTGTCATACTAAGTCCTAGCAACGCCTCCTCTTCCGTGTTCTTCTTCCAAACATTACGTAGGTATCTAAAGTCAGTCAGAGTAGCCTGTAGTGTACCTATCATAGCCGCTACTTCTACCTTAGCCTTAAGAGTACTAAGTGTATCGTCAGCACGTACAACTACCTCGCTGAGGTTACAGAACTGGTTAGATCGTAGAATTATCTCGCTGCAAGGGTTGGTTCCAAAGTCATGCTCTGCATCCCTACGTCCATTACGTGCGGCAATCTTCTGTGCCGCTACACGACTAAAGATGCCACGCTCACCTGCTTTAGACTCGTACATAGTCTGCATCTCTGACAGGAACGATTGGAAGTCAGGCTTCTCTGTGTACGCTACGCTATTGTTAGCCAACGCACGTTGTCCTTCATTCCTCCACCAATCACCGGACTTAGCCTTAGCCATACGCTGATCTGATAGGTTAGACAGACTAATCAATGCTGAACGTCTAACACCACCTACAACTACAATGTCAGCAATCTTACAAACAATATCATGGCACTCAATAGATGTCAGCTTGCGACCCTTAGCTTTCTGGAATACTTCAATACAGAAGTTAAACAAATCTACCAAAGGGTCTGGGCCTGACGCACGACCACCAAAGGTCTTAAGGCGTTCACCTGAGCCTCTAACTCTACTCACATCCCACTGGGGTATCTTACCTGCGTACAGCATAGCAATCAACTCACGGAATGCAGAAGCCCAACCAATCTTGCTGTCCGACACTACAATGAGGCTGTCAGTCTTGTGGAATGACTCAGCAATCTCTGGCAGCTTGTTGATGAAGTTACGTTCAACACTAAAGCCGACACCTGTACCACACATAAGCACGTACATAAGCTCGTCAAAGGAGCGTGGAGAGTCTATGTGCAAGTAGCTACAGTTGAACCCTGCTACGTTGTCTTTGTCTAAGGCTACCCCTGCTGTCATCATACAGCGCATAGACGGCATGACTTCTAGGTTGTATATAGCGTCATATAGCTTTCTGGCTGTTGGGTCGTCTATCTGACTACGTGACACCCAAAATTCTACATACCTATTAACTGTCTCGCCCCACGACTCTCTACGCCCTGCCTCTGGCATCCAACGTGCGTAACGGCTCTTGTGTATAAACTGTTGATACTGATCCATTAAATATTCTCCTCTGCAACCATTACGGTTAGTTTGTTTAGGTACCATGTAGCTTTCTGTAGGTCTTCCACTTGCTTGCCTTTGTAGTCGTAGCGCCATAAGTATTTCAGGCAGTTGCCCTTGAGATACCCTTTAAACGCTACTGAGGACATTGACTCTTCTATTGCCTCAATACACTCAATGTTGCCTGTGTTGTAATGCTTGGGTTTGTTGACTAAATCCTCAAGCTCGTTGTCTGCTATGTCATGGTAAGCTTTCATGGCCTCGTCAATCTTAGGAGCTTTCTCTATAGAAGGATATGCTCTACGTAATCTGTCCCACTCAGTAGGTGTTGCATCATTAAGTCTCATCAATCATTTCCTCATCTTTAAAGTCTTCTGCTATCTCATCAAAGTTTCTGATAAGTCTATGTTCAAAAGCTTCTAGTAAATCTTTAGTGCTTATATCCAGTAATTCTAGGACTAATAGCTCATCTACATTTATTATAATCTTTTCTTTAAGTTCATCTAATGTTAGTGACATGACAGCTTCTTCCCTTTAATATACTTTGTCATTTCCTTTGAAGTGTCTATTGTGTAATGTTTGAAGCCTTCCTTCTCACACCACTCCCCCATTGTCATCTTACCGCCCTTCCGTACTTTCTTGAGAGGGTTGGACAAGACAAAGATAATCTCCCATTCAGACATAGAGTCTCTAATAGCCTTGTACTTCTGCGTGTCACCTACCCTAAAGAAACCCTTGCATTCTATCAGCACTGCCTTATCTTCATGTACAAAGTCCGGTAGGTACTTTCTGTGTGTCGTGTAGGGCAGACCGTAAGGTTCAAACAAGTACTGCCCATCTAGCTTCTCTGATAGCTTCTTCTCAAGTCCTGATCTAAAAGCCTGTTTCGTCATACGTTATCTCCCTAACTCGCGGTTCTTTAATAACTTCTACCAAGAACTTTTTTCCGTATGAGTAATTGAAAGCCCTTAAACTTGGATAACAATGGTCTTTGAACTGACAGTAAGAGCAACCAATAGCAAGCTTTAAGTTTCCTGATTTGCCGTCCGGTAAAGGATCGTAGCACCACGCGCTTGGTTCTGTTTGCTCTACTAGCTTTTTTACATACTTTACTCGCTCTGTAATGTCTTCTTTAAGGACTTTATATACCGGAGCTTCTGTGTCATCTAAGTCATATTTAAGATAAGTCAAATGACCGTTTGCTTTATCCATTGCTAACCAACCAAACTTCCTCTCTCCGCAAGAATAAGCGTAGGCTTTTATCTGATCTATGTATCCAAAAGGATCGTCAAAAGCCAGTGTGCCGTCCTTAAACTTCTTAAACCCAAAACTACTGGCAGACTTAACATCGGTCACAATACCATCAATCTTGCAGTCCATGTGTCCCACCACGCCCTCTACCTTGCATACTTTCTGCTCGTCGGTAACTGAGTGTCCTGCCATGCGCGTAAGGAACAGTAACATCTCTTCAATCAAATGACCATACATAAACTTGACGTAAGTGTGTGGTTCAATCTTCTCACCTTCCGTACCGTTAAAGTGATTCCAAAGGTATTTGTCAGTGCGGCCAATATTCGACAAGCGTAGCTTGCGGTTATCCTCTCGCTTCTTCCGACCAAACTCTGTACGCATTAGAGCCTTAACACCTTCTCCAAACTTCTCTATCTCTTCTTCAACATTGACGGATGGGTCAGCGTCCTTGCTTTCCATCAGTGCGTATATGTCAGCTACTACGTTATCCGTTGTTTTAGTATTCATGTATCACTTCCAGTATTAGTTCGTTAGCTATAGCAGAGGGCAACCTGAACCACTCGTTGATGTTGTCACACTCTTTGGCTAGTCTTGCATGTGCCGCAGCTTCCCCTGCTCTCCTATCATTTACCTCATAAGCGTACAGTAAACTGTAATCTCTAAAAGGTGAGGACGTTTGGTAATTCTTAATCCTATCCATAGCGTCTACTGCCATCCCTACCTTTACCCAACCTTCCCAAGCAGGGTTCGTGATTATATACACCTGACCCTCTGGACTAGTTTTGTAGTTCTCTAAGGAACTAAAAGCCGCTTCCTCAAACCCTTTGTAGCGTCCTGCTTTGTACAGGGGGTGAGTCTTCTTGACTTCCTTACCGTTGACCCACATGCGTTTGGCATCCCTTGCCTGTACCGCTGACTTATTATCCTTGTAGTACTTACCTTTAGTGGGTGTCTGCCCAAGTGTTTCCGACTTTGTAATCACCCTCAAGGGGGCAGTTGAGTTTGTAGTAGAGTCCTGCGGCTTGCATACAGCTTGTGGCAAGTCTCCCAAAGACATCTGATTTGTCTGCTCTAACTTCCGTTTGGATTTCATCATGTATATTACCTATAAAGTTATAGTCTATACCCCATAGTATAGCATATTCGTCAAGTAAACACAACGCTTTCTTCATTACAATCGCACCTGCTGACTGCAATAAAGTGTTCAATGCCGCGTGTGCTGATCGTACATAGACCCTTCTTTTATCCAATCCAAGAACATAGCCTCTTCCAGATGCCACTCCAACTCGTTCTCGTAATCTTCCAAGAGATGGCGTATTTGCAAGGAACTTTTCCTTAAGTCGTTTACCATCAACTGAAGTTCCCCCAACGATACTTCCGATTTTTGCGTCCCCTGCTCCATATAGGAAAGCGTATATAAAAGTCTTTGCTTGATCTCTAGTTTCAAGGCCCGCAGCCAACTGGTTTGCCGTGTGAATATCTCCGTTGAGTACTTCATTTGTATAACCCTCGTCGTTCATGTAGTGTGCTAACATTCTAAGCTCTAGCTGAGATGCATCCATACCTACCAACTTGTATCCCTCTGGCACAGTCCACACATCTCTGCACTCTCTGCCGTAAGGTGAATACACTGCCGGAATTTGCCCCATGTTCGGACTACTATGGGTCATGCGTCCTGTCACAGCACCATTGGAATTGACATAGCCGTGAACCCTGCCATCATCCTTAACTGCCTCTAGCCAACTCTGGACCTGTGCTATGCGCTTCTGTAGCATAAGGTACTCACCTATCAACGCGGCCTCCGGTATGTCTTTGACTGCTCTAAGCACTGCCTCGTCAACAATGGGCTGACCCTTCTCAGTGAACTGCTTAGGCTTCCAACCGTAGTACTGTAGGTGTCTGCCTATCTGCTGTCGTGAACCTAGATTAAACACTGGGAAGTCTATGCGGCTAAATGGCGCTATAGCTGTATCCCATTGCTCTCCTAGGAACTTGAGTCCGACAACAGAGATCGTACCGTCTTTCTTAATCTTTGGCGTAACCTTCTTGATGAATGTAGGCAACGGTTTGAAAACTTCATGTACTTTATCTTCAAGATCATACTTCTTCTCCTTTAATTCAGCTAACAATAAAAAACACTTCTCTTGGTCTAAGAGCCAACCTGTTTTAATCTGACTTGAAATAATACCCTGTACTTGATGCTCAAGATCAATGCATTCAGGCTCAAAACCCTTAAGCTCAGAAAGTAATCTCTTGTACACCAACGTATTAACTTTAACATCCTGTACACAATACTCCAACATATCATGCGAGAAATTATCCCAATCATTATAATCACCTTTTGGTTGGTTTAGTGTCTGTCCCCAACTCTCTAAAGAATGTCCACCGTCCCTTGAGGGATTCGCTAGTCTTGATAGGACTAGGGTGTCCGTAATCTTACACTTGCTAAAATCAGTACCTAATAACCTCTCCAACACTGGTATGTCATAGCCAATTATATTATGGCCTATCACTTCACAGTTATCAAAGCCCAGAAGCCACTCATTGAAGTCAAATAAACTGAAGCCATGAAACTCAAAGAACTCTTCAGTGCCTACAATGTGAGCAACGATACACCATACCCTATCAGGATTTAGACCGTTAGCCTCTATGTCAAATACTATTTTCATTAAAACTCCGTTTCGTTACCTACTGGACAACTGGTTTCTATCATTCTACCAGACTCCTTATCATAATACAGGTAACAGGCCGGCCCTGTCAAGCCCACGAACCTATTTTTTAACACTCTCACACAGGTTGTGTTACGTGTCTCAGGGTCTGCGTGTTGCTGATCTCGCTCTAAACCAATAACAATGTCGCTAAGTTGCGCGATTGCCGCTGAACCTCTGAGTTCTCCCAAGCTGATCTTACCGCCATCTTCATGTGCCTTTGAGCCACTAGGTCTACGCAAGTGTGATACTAAAAATAGCCCTACACCTGTCTCTTGTACTAGCTTACGCAAATTGGTCATGATGCTGTCGATAGCTTTACGCTCGTCACCGTTGTCCTGATCGCTGACCACGATGCTGAGGTGATCTAGAATTATCCACTTGCAGTCCAAGCCTTTAGCCATGTAACGTATGCGGCCTAATAGGTTGTCCTCGCTCGTAGAACCCCAATGGTCAAACATATAGATACGTCCTGAGCCTAACGTCCTGTCCCAATAACCCTTCTTCTCTTCCTGTGATACCGTCTTGTCAAGGTGAAGCTGCTTGTTAGCCTCTATGGACATGATTCCTAACGCTGTCTTAGGTATGTCCTCCTCAAGTGCTAGGATACCAATGTTGTCCTCAGTAGCACCTAGCAGATAATGCTCTAGCTCTCTGACTATCTGAGACTTACCCATGCCTGAGCCTGACGTAATGGTGACTAGCTCCTTAGGTCTAAAGCCGTGGGTGTACTCATTAAGACAAGCCCAAGGATAGTCGATTGACTTCACGTTGGACTGCTTAATAATCATGTCCCATGTCTCATTACCTGCCACGATACCGTCAGGCTGATAGGTCTTAGCGTTCCACCACTCCTTAACAAAGTCCTGCACCTTACGAGCCTTGAGCATGTCCCCTGCATCCTTCATGGGCAGTGTGACATTCTTAGCCTTATTGGGGGTGAACAAGTCCAGTACTGACCTTGCGGACTCTTGCCCTGCCTTATCGTTATCAAAGCATATAATCACATTGTCGAACGTCTCAAGCCACTCAAGATTAGCCTTGATGTCTTTAGCCGCACTAGCCGCGCCTGACCTAATGGATACGACAGGCCACTTACCGTCAAACATCTCATTAACCGCTAGTGCGTCTGCCTCTCCTTCTACTACTGTTATGTACTTGCCGCCTGACTTGAATGCTTGTTGACCAAAGAGTCCTGCATTGTCAAAGGAGCCTGTCGCATAAAATTGTTTGTTCTCTACTATACGTACCTTAGTCCCTGTAGCCACGCCTGTATCTTTATCGTGGTATGGGTAGTGGTGCTTGGTAATTGTCCCATCAGTACCGTACTCAACTGTGACACCATACCGCTTGGCTGTCTCTTGGTTGATTCTACGATCAGGGATTGCCGCTATTACACCTGTCATCTCTAATATCCTTGTAGGCTTGTTGTTACTTGCTAATTGACTGATCTGTCCGTTGCCATGTTCATAGTGACCACAACCACCCGAAAAACAGGTGGCGTGGCCGTCTGAATAACGAGCCAGATTGTCGGATGAACCGCACGATGGGCATGGCTCATGTCTAACAAAGGTTGACTCAACTGACATTAAAACTCCTCACCATCGTCTTGCTCTGCTACTTCCAACACCTTGATCTTGTTAAGGTAGGTGCTAGTGCCGTGTACCGGATGCGGTGCGCCTGATTCTGCCCACAGTAACCGTACCTTAGAGCCACGACCAATCCGACCAGTAAAGGGCATACCTTCTTTGTCATAGACAGGTACGTCATACTTGGTGCTGAACTTCCGTTGTTTGACTCCTTCATACTCTCGCATCTTAACGCCTAAGCCTGATAGACTACTAGCGGTGTCCTCATCCACGCTAATAACGACTGAGTATTTACCTGTAGACTGACCCTGATACATTTCGTGGGTGTCTAGGTTCTCAAATGCTAATGTTCCTTCTACTACTGCCATAGTTACTTCCTCGCTTGTTATGATACTTAAGTATCGTTTAGTTAAACTTTAATTATAATCTTTAAAATATTCCTTTGCTTCTTAAGTATATTATACTGCTAATTGATTGACCTGTCAAGCACCAATTCATCTAATTTTATTTCAGTGCTTGAATCATTCCACGCATCTTGCATTGCATCCATTGAATACCTAGCACAAACATTACATAGGTCTAGATGATGTCCGGTGTTGTGGTCAATACGCTTAAGCTCGTATTCGTTCATAATAGTGTCACATGCTTTGCATCTACTCATTTAAACACCTCCTTATATTTTGCTGACATATTCTCGTATGAATTACTGTAGTATTCATCCGTCATCTGCTTGGTCACTCTAGCCATTAGCTCAGAGAGGGACATAGAGTAAACCTGATACTCTATAAGCTCATTAACCATGTTTGCGTAAACAGGCTCTATCCACTCACTAGGCTCGTACTCGTAACCTATTAGTTCCTCTTTAATCTTGCTCATATACTTGTCCAAAGGTGATTAATATGAAAGGTAAGTATAGCATTAAGCCCATGAAAGGTAAAGCCCCTACCTCTTCCGTCTGTTTGTCCACTGTCCACACTGCGCGGCTGTCTGCAATCTCTAAGAATACTCCGCAACCATTGATAAGCTCTATGGTTAAATGTCTATTAAATATCATCATGCGCTTGTCTCCATTAATCCTGCTTTAGCTTTGAGTGACGCTATAGCCGCGTCTATCTCCCATTTTTGCATTGGCTCATATTCGTAAGCATCGGGCAACTCTTGAGTGTCGTGTAGGTCGTCACCATGTAGCCAATCTCTTGCGTCGTCATTCCAGTTATTCATCGCTTTCTCCTTCCTCTGCATCTTCAAATAAATAGATAATACCATCAATTTTACGTTGTAATAGGTCATAATCAAGATTATCTGGGTTTTCATCTAGTAAACATGAAACATCTAATGCTATATCTTCCAATTTAGCTATAATATCTTTCATAAGTCACCTCAAATATTACAATAGTTTAAATTAAATCTGACTTGAACATGTACATAGCCATCAGGGTAATTAGCATAGACACTGCGCATCCCTTCCGCTATGTCTAATATTCTTTTGACAAACTCATCGCTTAAGTCTAAATCATTATGGAAAGCAAGCCTAGCAATTTGTTTGGTATCGTCTTCACTTAGAAATGCATCAAAATAAACTAGTATCTCCGCATCGTTTTGAATTGGATCATCGCCACCTAGCACCGCAGGTAAATCTTTTGTCCATTTAGTATTCATAAGTCACCCCCAAGCACTACAACCGCCATTGTGTACAATATAAGGGCTACTACAGCCGTTCCAACGCTTAAGAGTCCCCACCCTACCACATCGACTATAAACGTATTACGTGCGTCTCTGTGGGCTTCTCGCTTGTCCATCAATATCTTTGCTTTATTCATCATTGTTCCTCTTGTCATGTTTTTCCTGAATAATTTGCTCTGACTCCCAGATTGCATAGAGTCCAGAAGCTATTAATAGTATACTCATTACTGTCATGATTCAACCCTCCTTTGATTTAAATAGCGACCAATACGGATAACCTTGTGTGCTTTAGCTACTGGCATCCCGTAGTATTCCGCGAATCGCTCAACAGTCAAAAAGTTATTGAACCACTCAAGGTATAGCGTTTCTATTTTGTGTTTCATATTATCCACCCACTGCTATTCTATCACCTATGTTTAACTTCAAACGCTGATTTAACTGCTGAAATATAATGATCGGACGCGCAGACCATCGCACCATTTGACAGTATGCATATGTCGTAAGGCTCTATGGTAACCACTTGCAACCATGCATATTGACCACCGCCAAAATTATTATGTAACTGTACAAAGTCACCTTCAAAAATAATCATCTCAACCTCCTATTGCTATTATATCATTAAACTCTAGTACGTTAGCACTAGTCACAAAGAACGAATCAGAGCGTAAATTATCGCTTGCACGTTCCTTTTTATTGCTACCTTTGCGCGTCAATGTCCCGACCACGTTATCATCTAGGTGGCGTAGGTCTGTAGTGTCGAATGATTTTAGACTATGGTTAATCTGTAGCCCATCATCCGCTAAACCTTTGGTATTGTACGCCATAGCTATGCGATACTTTGCGCCCACTGCTTTACGTAGCGCGGCTTTGCTTTGCACACTAAACATACTACCAGAAAATGTTAGGTCAAAGTTTGGCAGTGTGTTTTTGCGTACTCTACTTAAAATTTTACTATAGTCATAAAACATAGAGTCAGGCCGTTGCACCATAATATCAGTGAAATCTATATCACTAGTGCCGTTCAGCCTAAACAGCGCAGGGATGCCCGTTTTTAACGCTTTGCGTTCCGCTTTGTCTATCTCTGCGAGCATAGCACTCTCAAACATAGCAGGACGTAATAACATTAATACGGTGCGTTTGGTGGCCGCATTTTGACCGACTGACATACCCAATTGACCGCTAGAAATCAGGCATGGAGATTTGCATCCTGCTAAATCAGCAAAGCTACAAAGTGTTTCCGTGGCTACTTTGTCCGCAGGTTGAAGATACATTACATACGTATCATATTTATCTGCGCCCTTCTCAACCTTTAGACTGCTACCGAAAAACCTCATAGGTTTATTGAGATAATCTAGGTTATCAACGCACCATTGTTTGGCCGTTGAATTGATCAACGTGGTTGCTTGTATCTCTGATAATGTAATCATATCTATATACCTATTGTTTAGTTGGTTTATTAATGCCTACCAGTGTACCCGATAGGCATAGACAAAGCTACTATATTATATAGCCTACCTTTGCGAACTCTTCGACCTGTTTTGTGTGGGTATCAACTACAGTGTCGAATTGTTCCTGAGTTATTTCGTTATGGTTTAACTCACTCTCAGCAATAGCAATCCTTTTCAATCCGTAAGATATCCACCAGTTAAGCTCTGAAGCGGTAGCAGTAACACCGTTAAAAGTATATGTAGTCATATGTATGTACCTATATATCAATGAATGTAGGTACACAATACCAGATATGATAACTATGTACAATGATTTGTATGCATGGCCTTAGTAAACTATATGCATCTAGTGCATGACTATATGCTACCTTCTATCACACGCGCACGCGTAGCAAGAACCATGCCAACTGTTGTCTGCTTGTGTCATGCAAGAGTCATGCCAATGTGTGCTAGTGTGTGCTAGTGTGTGCTATAGGTATCCACATGCACACTCACACTCGCCCCATGCAATACCCATGCCAACATAAGCACCAAGCCTCATGTATAACCTGTGTAGCCTGTGGATAACTTATGTATAACTTATGCACACCTTATGCACTGCTGTGGGTATCTCATGTATAACTTATGTAAAACCTGTGGATAACTTTGGGGGACGGGGGGCCGCGTGGCTTCCTGTGTGTATCAGCGGTACCCTCCGGCATACAAAATAGTAGGAAATTAGGATTGACAACTGTATCCTCATGTGTACTGTAACCTTATGTAATACATAAGAAAACACAGGTCGCCCCTAGGGTTGACACAAGCAGTGTAAAGGGACATAAGAATAATTTAGATAATAGAGTAAATAATGCTTGACTTCTGCTTAATAATATGCTATAATAACTAGTATACTAAAGAGATAAAGATAACCAAGAGCCTTAAGGGTACTTAAGAAAAACTTTAAGGATTAACTTTAAAGAAATAATTAAAGTAAATACTAAAGCATACTTAAGTATACTTAAGATAACCAAGGGGTATATTTTGAGTAACGAAAAGCAGCCTATTGTAAAAAAGAAAGGAAGACCCAAGAAGAAAGATATAGTGTCAAAAACAACAGGCAATAGGAATAAGGTAGGTCGTCCTAAAGGTGATGCTTCAATCATCAACGACTATAAAGCTAGGATGCTTGCTTCCCCTAAAAGTAGGAAAGTATTAGATTCTATATTGTCAGCAGCTTTGGACGATGACCATAAGAATCAAGCAGCAGCATGGAAGCTATGTATGGATAGATTATTACCTGTCAGTTACTTTGAGAAGGATAAGGCAACTGGTGGCAAGAGTGCAATTAATATATCAATTACTGGTGTTGGTGGAGAAACTACTATCATCTCTGGTAACGAACAAGAACCCATTGAAGGGGACTACACAGATGTATAATGTCAACAGAGATTTAGATTACTTTACTAGAGAAGAGTTTGCTTGTCAGTACACAGGCGACAACGAGATTAAAGATACACTACTCTTAAAGTTAGATATATTGCGTGGACGCTGTGGGTTTCCTTTTGTCATTACTAGTGGTTATAGATCAGAAGACCACCCCATTGAAAAGAAGAAGGAGAGAGCAGGAACTCATGCCCAAGGTATTGCAGCGGACATTAAGGTCAGCAACGGAACACAGCGTTATAAGATTGTTGCAGAAGCTATTAAGATGGGCTTCTCAGGAATTGGAATTGCTTCTAACTTTGTGCATGTTGACATCCGCAGCTTGGACACTAACGAGTCTCCTGTAATGTGGTGCTATTGATTGGCTGATTTAAAGGTTGAACTACTACCTTGGCAGCAGACAGTATACGAAGACAAGACACGCTTTAAGGTCATAGCAGCAGGTAGGCGTACAGGTAAGTCACGATTGGCTGCTTGGGCATTAATACTTAATTGTTTGTCAGCTAAGAAGGGTCAGGTGTTCTACGTAGCGCCTACACAGGGTCAGGCTAGGGACATCATGTGGCAGATGCTGCTAGAGCTAGGCAACCCTGTTATCTCTTCAAGTCATGTCAATAACTTACAGATCAAGTTTATCAATGGCGCACTCCTGACACTTAAAGGAGCAGACAGGCCGGAGACCATGCGTGGTGTCAGTCTTAAGTTCCTAGTCATGGATGAGTATGCAGATATGAAGCCAGAGGTGTGGGAGCAAATCCTACGTCCGGCTCTTGCGGATCAGAAGGGTGATGCAATGTTCATTGGTACGCCAATGGGTCGCAACCATTTCTATGATCTATATTCCTACGCAACCATTAGTGAAGATGAAACCTTTATAGGCTATCACTTTACAAGCTTTGATAACCCACTGCTAGACCCTGAAGAGATTAAAGCTGCTGAGAAGTCAATGTCAGCCTTTTCCTTCCGACAGGAGTTCATGGCATCCTTTGAGGCTCACGGTAGTGAACTGTTTAAGGAAGATGATGTCAAGTTTAGTGAAGAAGAACCTAAAGACGGTGAGTTCTACATTGCAGTAGATTTAGCAGGTTTTGCTGACGTACAGAAAGTGACTACTAAAACAAACAGGCTTGACCAAACAGCTATATCAGTCGTTAAAGCAGGTGTTAACGGTTGGTGGGTCGCTAATATCATACACGGACGTTGGGGCGTAGAGGAAACTGCCAGAAGAATCTTTGAAGCAGTCAGAGACTATGAGCCAGTAGCTGTAGGTATTGAGAAAGGCGCTTTAAAAAACGCTGTACACCCTTATCTAAACGATCAAATGAAGAAAAACCAAAGGTTCTTTAGGATAGAAGAGCTTACACACGGTAATAAAAAGAAAACAGATAGGATTGTGTGGGCATTACAGGGTCGTTTTGAGCATGGTAACATAACATTAAACAAAGGGAAGTGGAACAGTCAGTTTTTAGACGAGCTATTTCAATTTCCTAACCATTTAGTCCACGATGACTTGATAGATTCATTAGCTTATATAGATCAACTTGCAAAAGTTTCCTATGCTTATGATTATGAAGACGAAGACTATGAATTCCTAGACAAATACGCAGGGTATTAACTATGTTAGAAAATAAAGATAATTTCTCTACAGAACAAGACCTAGAAGGTTGGGTAATGACTAAGTGTGATGCTTGGAGAGATCACTATGAAGCTAACTACTCACAAAAGTTTGAAGAGTATTATCGCCTATGGCGTGGTATCTGGTCTGAAGAAGACAGAACACGCGCTACAGAGCGTTCTAGGATTATTACCCCTGCACTACAGCAAGCAGTAGAGTCCTCAGTAGCAGAGCTAGAGGAAGCTACCTTTGGACGCGGTAAGTGGTTTGATATTAAAGATGACATACACGATCAAGATAGTCAAGACATTGAGATGCTACGTAAACATCTTGACCAAGACTTTAAAAAGAACAAAGTACGTAAAGGTGTAGCAGAGTGTTTGATAAACGCTGCTGTATTTGGCACAGGAATTGCTGAAATTGTATTAGCTGAAGAAAAAGAAATGGCTCCTGCTACTCAACCAGTTATGGGAGGTGAGCTACAGGCTATAGGTGTTACCGTACGCGACCGTACTTGTGTTAAGCTACGTCCTGTAATGCCTCAGAACTTCCTTATTGATCCAGTAGCTACTGATATTGATTCAGCATTGGGTTGCGCTATTGATGAGTTTGTTTCCTCACACTCAGTAGAGCAGTTACAGGAAAGTGGAGTGTATAGGGACGTTGATGTTGACTACTCAGCTACTGATTTTGAGATTGAGCCAGACCAAGACCTAACTGTCTATAGTGATGATAAAGTACGTTTAACTAAGTACTACGGTTTAGTCCCTCGTCACTTGCTTGAGAAAGCAATGAAAGATGAAGATGCAGAAGATGAAGAAGAAGTTGTTGATTTAGACTCAGAAGAATCTACTTCTTATTACATAGAAGCAGTTGTTGTCATAGCTAACAGCGGAACTTTACTTAAAGCAACTGAAAACCCCTACATGATGCAGGATAGACCAGTTATAGCATTCCCATGGGATGTCGTTCCTAGTCGTTTCTGGGGCAGAGGAGTATGTGAGAAAGGGTATAACTCTCAAAAGGCGTTAGACACTGAAATACGAGCTAGGATAGATGCTCTTGCACTTACCATACACCCTATGATGGCGATGGATGCCTCACGTATGCCTAGAGGCGCAAAACCCTCCATACAGCCAGGAAAAACTATACTAACCAACGGTAATCCTTCTGAAATACTACAGCCATTTAACTTTGGAAATGTAAATCAGATTACCTTTGCACAGGCAGCAGCCCTACAGACGATGGTACAAACATCTACAGGCGCTGTTGACTCCGGTGGTATATCCGGTGGTATTAACGGTGATGCTACAGCCGCAGGTATCTCTATGTCCCTTGGTGCTGTCATTAAGAGACACAAGCGTACTTTAATTAACTTTCAAGAATCTTTCATTATTCCTTTTGTTACGAAAGCAGCTTGGCGTTACATGCAGTTTGAGCCTGAGATGTATCCGGTAGCTGACTATAAGTTCCATACCTCTAGCTCACTAGGTATTATTGCGCGTGAGTACGAAGTAACTCAGCTAGTCCAGTTGCTACAAACCATGTCACCTGACACCCCTATGTATCCTAAGTTGGTCATGTCTATTATTGACAACATGAACCTATCTAATCGTGAAGAGCTTATTAGAACGCTTGAGCAAGCTAATACTCCTAACCCTGAAGCACAGCAAGCTGCACAACAAGCTGAACAAGCAGCACAGCAAGCACAGTTGGCTTTCCAAGCTTCTCAGTCTGCTGCACTTAACGGACAAGCACAAGAGTCAGCAGCAAGGGCGCAGAAGCTTACTGTTGAAGCGCAGGTTATACCGCAGGAGCTTGAGATTGATAGGATTAAAGCTGTTACGACTAACCTTAAGGCAGGAGATGCTGATGACAAAGAGTTCCAAAAGCGTCTTGAAATTTCCAAGCAACTACTTAAGGAAAGAGAAGTAGCTTCTAAAGAAGGTAAAAACAATGGCTAAAGCTACTCCGGCAAAAGGTAAGGCTAAAGTTAAGATTACATCTAGCGGTAAGAAAGTTAGCTATGGTCAGGCAGGTAAAGCTAAAGGTGGTGGTTCAAGGGTAAAAGCAGGTACATCTAAAGGTGATGCATACTGCGCTAGAAGCCTTGGTATTAAGAAGGGTCTATCTAAAGAGAAACAGAACGACCCTAACACCCCCAACAACTTATCACGTAAGCGTTGGAAATGTTCCGGTGCTAAGTCTAGGAGATAATTATGTACGGAAGTAAACCCCCAAAGAAAAAGAAGAATACAGTTTCATTACCAAAGCGAGGACAGCGCGTACTGAAGAGTAAGAAGAGCAGAGGGAAATGAAGGGACAGACTCACGGTGGTAAAGGTAGCACTCCTAGAAAAACTGATCCAAAGAAGTTTTCAGAAAACTACGATGCTATTTTTAAAAAACCTAAGAAGGAGAAGGAAGATGAAAGGCGTTAAGCATTATAAAAAAGATGGTACAGTACATACAGGGTCTAGTCATAAAATGGCTGATGGTACTTTCCATACTAATAAGTCACATACTAAGACAAGTGCAAAACTTTTTCACTTTAAAGATTTATCTACAAAAGCTAAAAGCAAAGCAAAAGGTAAATAAAATGGCTAAAGGATTATACGATAACATTCACGCTAAACGTAAAAGGATAGCAGCCGGCAGTAAGGAAACAATGCGTAAGGCAGGAGCCAAAGGTGCGCCAACGGCAAAAGCTTTTAAAAAGGCTAAGAAAACAGTAAAGAAATAGCTTGACTTTTACTTTATAATGTGATATAATATATAGAGTAACTACCTTAATAACTGTCCTTATGGAGAAACAGTATATGATTGATAAAGAACTTGAACAATATTATAGCACATATCGCGACCTGTTTGCAAGCGAAGGTTTTAAACTTTTAGTACAAGACTTGACAAACAATGCTATGAATATTAATTCTATTGAAGCTACTAAAGATGCAAATGATATGTACTTCCGTAAAGGGCAAATGTCCATCATTGCAAGCATTGTAAACTTAGAGCATCAAATAACTGCCGCTGAAGAAAGCGCAGAAGCAGACGAATCAGAAGAAGCTTAATGGCTTTACTTTTTGATTTTAAATGTGAAAACGGCCATGTGAATGAACGCATGGCTGATTCCGACTGCACACACATGCCATGCCTTACTTGTAACGCAATGGCTAAAAAACTCATATCTCCTGTTCGTTCTGTCCTTGATCCCATCTCTGGTGATTTTATGGGTGCTACAGCTAAGTGGGCAAGAAACAGAAAACAGAAGTTAGAGCAAGAACGCAAGGCCAACTCTTAACTAAGAAGCTTTGTATAATACACCTCCATAATGAGAATACTCACGGAGTTTAATAATGGCAACACTAATAGACGAGCGTACTGAAAAAGAAGAAGATAACACAGAAGAACAAATAAGTCAACTTACAGCGGAACCTGAGTTACAGGAAACTCCCCAAGAAGACATCCCCGACAAGTATAAAGGAAAGTCAACTGCTGACATTGTAAGGATGCATCAAGAGGCTGAAAAGTTACTTGGTAGACAAAGCAGTGAAGTAGGGGAGTTACGTTCAGTTGTCGATAACTATATTCAGACACAACTCGACACAACATCACAAGCAAGCCCAGAACCTGAAGAAGACGTAGATTTTTTTACTGATCCAGATAAGGCGGTTGAAAAAGCAATTAGAAACCACCCATCAATTAAACAAGCTGAAGCAGTATCTCAGCAGTATAGACAGTCAACAGCCCAAGGTCAGCTACAAGAGAAACATCCTGACATGCAAGCTATCTTGACGGACTCTAAGTTTGTTGATTGGATCAAGGCATCAAAAATCCGTACACAGCTTTTTGCACAAGCAGACGCGCAGTATGATTACGAAGCTGCTGACGAGCTTTTCAGTAATTGGAAGGAACGTAAGCAAGTAGTAACTCAATCTGTTGCTAATGAAAAAGCAAGCCGTAAAACCGCAGTTAAAGCAGCCTCTACAGGTAACGCTACAGGCAGTGGTGAAACAGCTTCACGGAAAGTCTATAGACGTTCAGACATTATTAGACTTATGAAGGACGATCCTGATAGGTATTTATCTTTGAGTGACGAGATCACCCAAGCGTATCAAGAAGGTAGAGTCCGTAACTAAAACTCTTTAAGGAAGTATTATCATGGCAACATCAGTATATCCCAATATGGGCGGTGCAGTAGACAACACTAGCGCAGCTAAGTTTATCCCAGAAATCTGGAGTGACGAAGTAATCGCAGCTTATCAGACTAACTTGGTTCTAGCTAACCTTGTTAAGAAGATGAGCATGACAGGTAAGAAGGGCGATGTTATTCACGTACCTAAGCCTACTCGCGGTTCTGCACACGCTAAGGTAGCTAACACCGCAGTAACTATCCAGAACTCTGTTGAGTCAGAAGTTTTGATTAACATTAACAAGCACTTTGAATTCTCTCGTTTGATTGAAGACATTACCGAAGTACAGGCTCTTGCTTCTTTGCGTCAGTTCTACACTGGTGACGCAGGTTATGGCCTAGCCAAGCAAGTAGACGATGATCTGTTTGCTCTTGGTAAGTCTTTTGGTAACGGTGATGGAACAGCTTGGAACACTAACGCTGCTTTCCAAATCGCTTCTGACGGAACTTTGCAAGCGTTTGATATTGATGGCGCTGCTGACGTTAATGTATTCAAAGACATCTCTTTCCGTGCTTTGATTCAGAAGATGGATGACGCAGACGTACCAATGGACGGACGTAGCTTTATTGTTCCTCCTTCACTACGTAACGAGATTATGGGTATTGAGCGTTACTCTTCCTCTGATTTCGTAGACGGAAGAAGCACTCAAACTGGTAAGATTGGTGAGCTTTATGGGGTTGACGTTTTTGTTTCTACTAACGTTCCTATCATCGACACTACTGGCGGTGCTACTGTACGTGGCGCACAGTTGATCCACAAGGACACCAATGTTCTTGCAGAGCAACAGGCAGTTCGTTCACAAATCCAGTACAAGCAGGAGTTCTTAGGCACTCTATACACTGCTGATACTCTTTATGGTTGTCAAGTTATGCGACCAGAAGCCGGCTTTGTACTAGCTGTAAACTAAGTTAGGTAGTAAACTAGGGGATTCCTTTGGGAGTCCCCTTTTCCTTTTGTTTGTTTTTGTAGGAGCTATTAATGGCTATATTTAGAGGTGATGGCGGTGCAGGTGATTCCAATACGGATTCCATGCTATCGTTAGTTACAGCACAGGCGGTAATAGCTACTACAAAAGCAAGCGATGCAGCCGCTAGTGAAGTAATTGCTAGTGACTCCGCAGCAACCGCAACAACCAAAGCAAGTGAAGCAAGTACATCAGCAACCAACGCAGCTAACTCTGCAACAGGCGTAGCAGAATACGCAACAGCAGCAGCCAACAGTGCAACAGCAGCGGCTAATTCAGCTTCAACTGCTTCAAGTAGTGCAACAACAGCAACAACGGCTAAGAATAACGCAGAGACCGCTGAAACGAACGCAGAGACCGCTGAGAGCAACGCAAGCACAAGTGCTGCTACAGCTACCACTAAAGCTTCAGAAGCCTCTACAAGCGCATCTACGGCTTCTGGTGCCGCATCTAATGCAACAACTAAAGCATCTGAAGCAGCTTCATACGCAGGTAACGCTTCTACTTCCGCTGACAGTTCAGCTACTTCTGCATCTGGTGCGGCTACGTCAGCTACCAATGCAAGCAACTCAGCCACAGCATCCGCAGGTTCTGCTTCTGGTGCAGCTACTTCAGCAACTAACGCAAGTAACTCAGCGACAGCAGCAGCATCTTCAGAGTCTGCTGTGTCTTCGGACGCTAGTGCAGCGGCTACATCAGCCACTAACTCTGCTAACAGCGCCACAGCATCCGCTAACAGTGCTACAGCAGCAGCATCAAGCGCAAGCACAGCAACGACTAAGGCTAGTGAGGCAAGCACAAGTGCTTCCAACGCAGCCACTAGCGCCTCTACAGCCTCTACACAGGCAGGCAATGCATCTACCAGTGCTACGGCAGCGGCTACTGCTAAAACCAATGCAGAGACTGCTGAGACTAACGCTGAGACTGCTGAGACCAATGCAGCCAGTAGTGCTACAGCAGCAGCCAGTAGTGCCTCTAATGCAGCTAGTACATTAGCAGCCTCTGCGCTAAAGGCTAATAACTTATCTGACTTGGCTAGTGCTAGTACAGCACGTAGCAACTTAGGCTTAGGTACAGCGGCTACTACAGCAGCTAGTGCTTATGCTACAGCAGCGCAAGGCACAAAGGCAGACTCAGCTTTACAATCTAACTCAACCTTAAACGCAGACAACATGACTACTGGTACGCTACTAGGCGGCACTTACTAAAGGTATTTAAAAATGGCAACAAAAATAGTAACTAAGAACAGCAGCACAGCTTCAGCAGCGCCAACAGCAAGTGATCTTGTACAAGGCGAGTTAGCGGTTAACGTCACGGATAAGCGTTTGTATACTGAGAATGCTTCAGGCGCTATTGTCGAGCTAGGTACTAATCCAAGCACCATAGACATCAACGCAGGCACTATAGACGGCACAGTCATTGGCGGCACGACTACAGCGGCTATCTCTGGAACTACTGGACAGTTCGGCACAAGTCTTAATGTGGACGGCACAGCCACGATGGATGGGTTGACTTCTTCTTCCACTATTAAAGTAGATCACACGGGTGATTTAACTAACGCAATACAGTTAGGCGACCACGCGACAATAGGTAGTGACACAGGTATCTACTTCAGAACCACAGGCGTAGCAAAGTTAGCAGTACCTTCTTCTGGTAACATTCTGTTTTCAGACACTGGTACTGCTAGTCTTCTAAATATCTCAGGCAACGGAGACATCAGCTTCTACGAGGACACAGGTTCAACGCCTAAGTTGTTCTGGGATGCGTCTGCGGAGTCTTTGGGTATTGGTACGACTAGTCCTCAGTACATTACAGAAATAGCAAAAACTCAAGCGGGTGGTATAGGGCCAACATTGTACCTACACAACACAGCAGACAATGCTGCAGTAGGTCATGCCGCTGAAATTAGATTTAATCTAAGAGGCGCAGAAGCTACTACCAGAAACGCGGCAATACAAGCTGTTGCTGAATCAACTTACGGTACAAGCCCTGCTTTGACCTTTTTAACGTCATCGGGTGATAGTGGCTCCGCAACAGAACGCATGCGCATAGACGCATCAGGGAACATTCAACAAGCGACTTCTGTTAATGGTGATTTAACCCATAAGATTTATAACGCTAATACGGGTACTGCCGCACAAGCATCTCTTTATATTACAAATTCCAGTGCGAATGCTGATGGCTTCTTTGCAGGAGTAAATGGCTCGTCTGCGACAACTGCTAGTGGCTTTGTTCAGGATGCGGCTTATCTAGGTTCTGGAACTGGGGCTTCAGGCGGACTGTCTATAATGACCAGAGCAAACGCAGATATGCGTTTTTACACCAATGGTCACACAAACGAACGCATGCGCATAGACTCATCAGGCAACCTGTTGGTGGGTCAAACCAGTGCAAGCAGTAATACCGTAGGTACAAGTTTGCGCCAAGATGGTCGTAATTTTTATTGTGCTGACGGTAATTATTCTGGTCACTTTAACCGTAAATCAAGCGATGGAGCCATTGTTCACTTTGCCAAAAACGACGCAATTATTGGGTCTATTGGTACTGTTTCTAATAGGTTAGCTATTGGGTCAGGTGATGTTGGAATCTTCTTTGATAATCTAAACGACCGTTGGGTTCCCATCACTCAAACAGGTCTTGCGGACAGAGACGCGGCCATTGACTTAGGGTATTCAAGTTCAAGATTCAAAAACCTCTACCTATCAGGTAGGGTTGTTGCTGACGGTGTGACAACGTCTGCACACGCATGGTCATCAGAATCTAACTCAACTTCTTCTAGTGCGCATTTGTATTTTAGAAACTCAAATGGTTTTGTTGGCAACATAGCAACAAGCGGTACTTCAACGTCCTACAACACATCATCAGACTACCGCCTAAAAGAAAACGTAGTCCCAATGACAGGCTCTATAGACCGCGTTAAGGCACTCAAGCCTAGCCGTTTCAACTTCATTGCAGATTCAGATACAACCGTAGACGGCTTCCTAGCTCACGAAGCACAGGAAGTAGTTCCTGAGTGCGCCACAGGCACTAAAGACGCAATGAAGGACGAAGAGTACGAAGTCACTGCGGCAGTAGAAGAAGTCAGAGATGAAGATGACAACATCACTACAGAAGCTGTAGAAGCTGTTATGGGAACTAGGTCTGTACCAGACATGCAGGGCATTGACCAATCTAAACTTGTCCCACTATTAGTTGCGGCTTTGCAAGAAGCTATCGCACGAATTGAAACCTTAGAAGCAGGAGTATAAACAATGGCAGTAACTTGGACAATCTCAACCCTAGAACGCAACCCATCAGATGATGGTGTAGTTGTAGCACATTGGCGTGCATCAGACGTAGATGGCGAACACTCAGGTAGTAGCTATGGAACTTGTGGCTTTACACCTGACAGCACTGCTGACGGCTTTACGCTCTATGCAGACATCACAGAAGCTCAGGCTATCGGATGGGTAAAGGATGACGTAGATGCTGACGCTATTGAAGCCTCTATAGCCTCACAGATAGAAGCGTCTAAGGCTCCTGCTGTAGCCACTGGGACACCTTGGTAATGGAGTATTTATTAGACCTGTATGTACTTGCGACTTCACTAGTGACTATTGCCAGTGTTATCTGCAACTACACGGACACGCCCAAGGACGATGCGTTTGTAGCTAAAGCGTACAAGTTACTTGAGCAGTTTGCATTCTTAGGTGGAAAGGCCAAGCAATAACCCTCGCGTTAAAAGGATAATAACTATGGCGTTTGTCGCCCTTGACCTCCCTGCTGGCATTTACAACCACGGG
>Ga0208814_1000258_pt1 | contig 35663 bp, 48 predicted proteins | sample MalvirAntarct_55_FD_184253 | JGI IMG/M metagenome (GOLD analysis project Ga0208814, IMG submission 184253) | Marine viral communities from the Global Malaspina Expedition - Malaspina viral metaG Antarct_55 (SPAdes) (version 2) | ecosystem: Environmental > Aquatic > Marine > Oceanic | place... | reverse complement strand
GGAATTCCCTAAATGGTTAATCAGCTTGAATCTCCCCTGCGCCACCGCAGTTTTCGCAGTCACGCCATTCGCCTACAGGTTCGTAGATACCGCCAGAACTAAGCACGAACTTCTCATGTTCTACTTGCCCTGTGTACCGCGACCCCTTGCACTCAGGACAAGCAACGAACGGATTGAACCGTTGCCTATGCTTGTCCCATGCAGCCGTGAACTCGGCCTCCTCTGTTTTGTCATACATTTCAGTTCTCCTTTACTCTTTGAGTTTTTGTAGAAGTTGGTTCGCTTCTTTGATGGTCACTAACGCTTGTGTTCGTGTTGAACCGTTGTCTGCGCGACCTGATACGTAGTGTTCCAACAGGGCTTTGAGGTCTACGATGACGTTGTAGATATCTTCCTCTGTTTGGATCATTTCATTAACTTCATGATTGATAGTTGTCATACTAAGTCCTCAGAATTTATGTGGATTGCCTTGCCAAACGGAGGCGTTGCTTTGGGATTATCTAAGATAACCCACAGTGTAGGATGATCCCACGATCCCCAACCACCAAACAAGTGACCATCTGTTAAGATAATAGAGGCTTGAGGATTAATATTATGTTTACTCAGATACTCAGGCACACAACGCACGTCTGTACCACCGCCGCCTGTTGGCTTTGTCTTAGTAGTCACGTCATCCATTTCATGTTCCGCGTATTCTTCGCATCGTTTAACTTTAGTATCCCAGTAAGTTACTATCAGCTTCTCAGGCTTAACCTGTTTACACAGTTCGGATACTGCGCCGAGCATGATGGCTTGCTCTCTGTCACCAATGGAACCTGACATATCGTTATGGTCTGCTATAACACCCACTCGCTCGCTATATGTGGAAGGCATGTAGATATCCTGACCAATTAACCGCCGCTTTGGTTTGCGCCATGTTGAATGATCGCTACCTGCACAGGTAGACATGAAGAACTCGCGCAAAGCCTCACGCCAATTTATTTTAGGCTTCAACAGTTCACCCAATTCACGCGCACCGCCGCTCCCCGTCTTGGCTGCAACTAATGCGCCTTGACGCACCGCTTCCTCTACTTCCCTATTCAGTTCGCCTTTCTCCTCATCGCTCATATCTTTCGCGCCGTCCCAATCATGGGCATCAAACCCTTTAGGCAACGGCTCCCCCGTACTTGCGTTTGTTCCCTTACCCTGTGATTTGTTATCACCGTCACCATTACCGTCCCCGTCCCCGGAACCATTAGGGGAACCCTCTATTTCTTTATCGTAGATATCTTTGAATATCCGCGCGGCGTTCCACCTACCTCTTTCACCTGACGCAGCACCCGCACCGCCGCCGCGATACTTCTCGTCGTAACACCCATTTTCAGGCATCTTTACGAACGGCTTACCATGTTTGGTTTTTATCTCGCCGTATTCATCCATTATGTGTAAATTTATATAGTAGTCACACGCGCAGTTAGCATGGTAGTGGCTGATCTTACTTAGATGCGCCCAAGTGATTAGGTGTCTAAACAATTTATGATACACTTCGTGGAGTACCAAGAACCGCAATTCTGCATCTGATAATGATTTAACGAACTCGCGGGAATACCATTCGTCTCTACCATTCGTACACGCGGTAGTGATTTCGGGATCGTCGGTTATTACCCGCGAACCAATCATCATGATCGCTGCTATATGCGGGACTTGCTGCATGATCTGCACGCACACACGATATAGCCTTTGTTCTTCGGTTACACTTTCAACAGCATGAAACATTGTATTATCTTTCTAAGTTGATTTAGGGAATTCCCTAAATGGTTATGGTGTAGAGTTTACGTGGGGGGTGGTTAACAACAAGGTACGTTTTGTTAACCCCCGCTGTGATACCAGACCCCCCGCTGTTTTATACATCTGCGTGGAACATGTAGTTGTTTTCACCACACCAATCGGTGAATTTTCTATTGGTGCAAACCATCGCTTGCTTACCATAGTTTTTATTGCGAACCCCATTGGCGAACATGCCTTGGGCTTCGGTGTCCATACGCAGAAGATATGTCATCCACGCATCCACCCACTTATCTTCAATTGTGGCTAGTGTACGGTAAACAATCATACATATGGCGGCGGCGTTGGTAGGGACTTTCGCGTTCAAGGGATCATCCTTGATAGACTGTAGGGTCGGTAGTTGATCGGACAATGTAACGAACGCCATCAAATCCATCGCGCTGCGCCGTCCGAGAGTACCGCACAAAGCCTCTGTTAACGTGTTAATGTCGAGACGTGAACGTTGCTTTAGCCAATTGGATGCTTTGTGCAAAGAACGAGGAGTACAAAAGCTGCGCCTGTCCATCGCTTGTGGGTGATAGATATGGTAGTTATCGTCAGGGTTTGTGTAGTCCTCATAAGAGTGCATGACGTGTTGATTGTCTTTGACCCAACCCAAGATTGAGTGATCGCCACCAATGTTAATCATGTATTCGATCCACTCGACTGCTGTGGGCTTGCGCATACGAGCAAATGTTACACGGTTACAGGAGTGCGCTTGAAACGCATCGCCAACCCCTTCTGTCCCAATGTTAGTCGTGCCAAAGACAAGGCTTTCGGGGTGAAGTTTATTCATCCCAATCATACGCTCTTGGAACAACCGATTAAGCGGGTTTTGAATAGATCGGTTCTTACCAACCTCATCAATCATTATGACTAGGGGTTGATCTTTGAGATGAACTCCTAGTTCTTCGTTCGTAGCAAAGGTAACATAGTCGTTACCATCTAGGTCTTTGAACTTAGGCATCATCAGGTCACCCGCATCTGCCTTGGTTGTGCAATCAAAATAGACCGCTTTATGCCCCGACAATGAGGGCGTTCCTGCTAACACGTTAAGGACAGAGGATTTACCAGACCCCATGTGCCCTTCAAGTATTACAGTTCCCTTTTCATCTTCGGGAACACCGACTTGGTTAATCAAGTTAGCGGCTTGGTCGATTGACAGAGCGTACATTTCATTAAGATTGTTCATTGTATTATCTTTCTAAGTTGATTTAGGGAATTCCCTAAATGGTTATGGTGTAGAATTTTCCTACTTCACGAGTACCTTGTGATACCAGACCCCCTAGACGCTGAACGCCCAGAGGATAAAGTAAAGAACGAAGGGTAGAGCCACAACGCATATGGCTCCGATGATATCCCCCAATATTTCTTTGTAGTCATCCCACATTAGAACAAATCCAAGCTTGGAAGTGATGCTATGGTTTTGGAAATGTTCTTATGTGTTTCTTCCCGCAGGGTAGGGGATGCTTTGATCTGTTGAAGGTTGAGCGGTTTACCCGCATCATGAAACGCGGCGAGGAGGTCTTGACGGACATTCTCCATATGTACATCCCCTGTAAAGTTACAGGACTTCATAAGATCAAGTAGTTCGACGGCCCTATCAAACACGCTGTCATATAGTTTATTGTTTTTACCATCGTCGTTTTTACCTAGCTGCCTGTGTAGCTTGGTCAGGGTTTCTTTGAGGTTTTCCCAAATATGTGTTTGCATATTACCCAACGCATCCCGCGTGAACTCGTCGTATTGCGTGGCAATTTTATCGGCGGCTACGCCCTCCAAATCCGTGCGCCAATCTCCGCGCTCAGCTATAGGCATATACTGGATGGACACCCCGAACTTGCGGTTCAATGCTTCACTTGTCGGGTAGTCGAGCGGGTTGAACAAATCACCCATTCTGATCTGTTGTTGAGCCACGGCAAAATCATAGACAGGGACAAAGTTACCGTACCACAAATCTTCAATGGTTTGTTTCTCTGCTGTCATGATACCCACATGGTCTGCGTACTGCTGTGTGGATATGAGGCGTGGGCCATTGTCGATCCAAGGCATAGTCAGGCGGTAGTGTTTGTTCCGCGCATTGGCAGCATAATCTTTTACTGCTTTAAATTCTGCGCAATCACCCAGTAATGTCTTAGTCAGTTGAGCAACACCTGCGTCAGCGCCAGCCGCTTCTTCTGCCTTACGGCTTGCGCGGCGATCTTTCTTGGTCAACGGAGGCATGGATACTTTCCACACTGTCAGCATTGCCGAGGATGAAAGTGTCGGGATGTTTGCGGGACGGAAAGTAGTGTCTAACAGATTGTTCATTGTATTATCTTTCTAAGTTGATTTAGGGAATTCCCTAAATGGTTACAGTGGTAGATTTATAAGAGAGTCTTTTTGGTATCGTGTAGTGAGCGGCGTATAGAGTTTTGGGCGAACGGATTACGATTACCCTGCATGGCAGTGGCACGCTTGAGTGCAGTGGCACGCTCCCGCTCCGCTTTGGCTTTTGCTAGGATGATGGCTTTTAGGACTTTAAGCTTGATCGGTGGGTTAAAAACCTTATCCATTATTAACACCCTCTTGCGCCTGAACCGCGGCTGCAAAGTCAGCATGTAACTTTTCATGACGCAATATTTTATTTAGATCATCCCGTAAGAGGGTGACTTCCTCGGTGGACATATCAATGAATTCATCTTGCACAGTGAACGTGTAGATGGTTGACTTGTTCTTTGGCGTTACAACTTGCAACGACAAATCAGTGTTGGCGTCTAACCCTGAATATCTCATTCCCATAACTATTTCCTATCTTGGTTTTTGGTTGAGGCTAAGCAAATCAGCCTTGCGGGTGACGAGCGTGTAGCCTTGCTTTGGCAGTGGTACGATTGCCCACGTTTGCCGTTGGGATGTGGCCTGATAATCACCACAGTCTAGGCAAACATTATAGCCTAGTCGGGCGCGCTTAACGGAGAATGTTTCTCCGCAACCTACACATTCGGGAGTGTAAGACTTGTAAGACTTACGCGACATTCCTAGCTCCTTTCGATTTAGGGAATTCCCTAAATGGTTACATGTACCGCAGGTGCGGTGGGGACTAGGCACAGAAATGCCTAGGTAGGCGACTGGGCGTCGGCTACATACTATGTATACCATAAATGGTAACCGTTGTCAAGTACTATCTTGGGGGGTAGTCCCGTGGGGTATGGTGACAACGGGTGTCCTGTAACAAGTTATAGCGTAGTCTTGTGGGGTGTTTGGATTTAGGGAATTCCCTAAATGAATAGGGCGTTTAAACTCATGGAACATTAGGGGGGTCTAGTATCGCTGGTATCAGGGGGTATATTGCCGTAAGTGCTTGTAATTGCAGTAATGTTCCAATTGTTCCAGCAATGTTCCATTGAAATGGGCCGTAAGTGTTTGATTTTAAAGTAATGTTCCAATGTTCCAAAATTTAAGGGGTATACCTCTGGTTTGGGAAGTTTGGGAATACGCGAGGCTCCCCCCTCGTTCTCAGTTTTCCCAGAAGGTATATATATATATATATTTATGGAACAATTGGAACATTGCTGCAATTACAATGACTTACAGCGAAAAACAGTGGAACATTAGGCGTTTCTTTTGGAACAATTGGAACATTACTGCAATTTCAATGACTTAGCCCGATACGCTATACACTAACTGGTATCTCTGCGGTAGTAGGTGATTTAGGGAAGTCCCTAAATGTGGGGTACGTTGCGCTACTTCAACGGTACATTACAGTATTTGATTAGGGCGTTACGCTACGAGGTAACTGGTATCTGAAGGGGGTAATTCATTTAGGGAAGTCCCTAAACGTGGGGTATGGCACATCTTCGGTTGCACTTGGGAGGGGCGTTACGCTACTGGGTAACTGGTATCATACTAACAGCGCCAGAAAAAAGGCACAAAAAAATGGCCACCCCAATTAAGGGGTGACCAATGGATTACATAACGAACGGTGAATCTCGGATTTTTTCCTCAGCTATTGATAGGAGCCGATCAAGAATATCGTTAGCTTTTCTCAAACGAGCAACCGTTTCTTCTAATTCTTGCACTTGTCCAAGTGCTATATCGCGTTCTAGTTTATAGCAGATTGTGTATTTAATACCTTGTGACATTGTTTGTACCTTTCAAAAGTTAAGGGGGCTAGCATTGCCAGCCCCCTGTTAAGATTATACTGTAAAGCCTGAAGTTTTCAGGGCTTCTTGCAAGGCTTTCTTGAAAACCTTGTAATCAGTTTCGGTTGTACCTTTGCGTTTGCGGCTCAAGGCTTTCTTGTTCTCGGCCTTTTCAAGGAAAGACATGGCACTGTCCAACATGTTGTTGTACTTTTTGACCGTCGATGTTTTGGCCTTTGCCTTGATCTTTGCCTTTCCCTTGTCATCTACCTTTTCGATATCGGTAGTCCTGCCTGCAGTTTCCGCAAACAGAGCCGCGTCTTGTCGCTGCATCATCTGGCATTTAAAGTCAGTGATCGCACCACCGATATCGGTTGAAGCGTGGGCGCGGCCTTTGCCTTTTAAGACCGCCTCGAATAGTTCCCGAACCTGTTTCCACGACTCTTTGCTGGCAATGCTTAGACCGTTTGCCAGATTGTTAGTAGTCGGGGATACAAGTTCACGCCATGACACGTCTTTCTTCAGTGTATCCATGGCTTCCCCGAATACTATGCCAGTTATATTTTCGCCATCATAGCGAGCCTCGTATGCTGCCTTAATTGACGCAATGACTGAAGGCTGAATAAGTACATTAGACATGTTGTTTCCTTTCAAGAAACTTATCGACGTTACTGTTATTAGTCGTTCCGATAACTAATCAATGCCTGATATTGTTTGACATGTATATAGATGTAACCGCGTTATACCGTACTATAGTCTACTATAGCCTAGGCATTGACACGCGACACATCCAAATCAAATCAATCCAAACCAAACCGAACCAACTCAATCCATTTAGGGAATTCCCTAAATCGCTGATATCGGGGAGGCACCCCCGCCCCACCCCCGCGCTGTGACAATGGGACTCCGTATACGCTTTGTAATACTAATACACTCAAACGATTACAAAATTCTCAAAACCCCCCACCCTGTTTTTAAAACCCTTGTCAAAAAATTTTTTGTACCCTACTATTCAGTATCGGTTAACAACCTGCGATGTAATATGACAATGAATCTTACCCCAGAAGTGGGTGTACCCTTAGATGACGAGCCAAAACACATGTCTTTGCCAGATCGGGTTGAGGCAATGGACAATACAGTATCAGAATTAGAGGTACATGGGCTCACAATTGACTACGAGGAACAGGATAAAGAGGTTGCTGCCACTCTAGCCACCTCATATGCGCAAGACCCCGACCTTACCTCTAATAAAGTTACGCACGCTCGTGCAGCTACGTTGACCCCTGCAAGTATACGATTAACAAATAGCATAATAACCGAGTTTAACCACTCTGTGGTTGAGTCTTCTAGGCAATTACGCAACTTAGTCACGAACAAACTAATACTTGAGACAGATAACCCCGATGCAAAAGTTCGTATGCGTGCATTAGAACTGCTAGGTAAGATATCGGACGTAGGTTTGTTCACTGAGAAGTCTGAAGTAACTATTACACACCAGACAACGGATGATATTAAAGAAAAATTACGCGTAAAGCTCGCTAAATTGGTAAATCCAGAGCCAGAAGTTGAAGATGCAGTGCTGTTGGAAGGCAAAGCAGTAGATATAGACGAAGAATTTGGGTTTGATGACGATGACTGAAGGTTTAGACTTCACCGAATCCGAAATTCAGACTATGTTAGACAATCTAGACGTGTATTCTCCTGAAGAAGTGGCAGAGATTGATCGTATGGTGGAGGAATTGTCCGCCAGAACCCGTAACAGGCACGCACATAACGATTTAATATCCTTCTGCAAGGCTATGATGCCTGATTATATAGTAGGTAAACACCACCGAATACTCGCAAACATGCTTATGGCTATTGAAGCGGGGAATAAAGACCGTATTTGCGTCAATATACCCCCCAGACATGGTAAATCACAGCTAGTTTCCATCATGTATCCTGCTTGGTTTCTCGGTAGAAACCCTAATAAGAAGGTTATGATGGTGTCTCACACGACTGATTTAGCAGTAGATTTTGGGCGTAAAGTGCGTAATTTGATCGCCACAAGCGAGTATAGTTCGATATTTCCTACTGTAAAGCTCGCGCAAGACAGCAAATCTGCAGGTAGGTGGAATACAAATGTCGGCGGTGAATACTATGCTTGCGGTATCGGTTCTGCTCTCGCTGGTCGCGGTGCTGATCTTTTGCTTGTTGATGATCCTCATTCTGAGCAGGATGTTATTAACGGTAACTTCTCTGTCTTTGAAAAGGCCTATGAGTGGTTCACTTTCGGAGCGCGTACCCGACTCATGCCGGGAGGAAGGGTAGCTATAATTCAAACCCGTTGGCATATGGACGATCTTACGGGGCGTGTTGTCAAAGATATGTCTAATAATGAACGGTCTGATCAGTATGAAGTTGTTGAATTTCCAGCAATATTAGACATAAAAAATAAAAAAACAGGCAAACAAGTTAAAAAACCCCTGTGGCCTGAGTTCTTTGATATGGAGGCGTTACTGCGCACTAAGGCCTCTATGCCTGTGTTTCAGTGGAACGCACAGTACCAACAGCAACCTACCGCTGAAGAAGCCGCGCTTGTTAAACGAGAGTGGTGGAGAGAGTGGACCGAGGAACGTCCTCCTTCTTGTGAGTACATCATAATGTCGCTTGATGCCGCTGCCGAGAAACATAACCGCGCAGACTACACAGCACTCACTACGTGGGGGGTGTTTTTAAATGAAGAAGACTCCACATATAATCTTATATTGTTAAATAGCATAAAACAGCGTATGGAGTTCCCAGAACTTAAAACGCTTGCTATGGAAGAATACAACGAATGGGAACCAGATTCCTTTATTGTAGAAAAGAAAAGTTCAGGTGTAGCTCTGTATCAGGAGATGCGGCGTATGGGTTTACCTGTGTCTGAGTATACTCCACATAGAGGGTCAGGGGATAAACTGGCCCGTCTAAATGCTGTAGCAGATATAATAAGATCAGGGTTATGTTGGATTCCCCAGACACGTTGGGCGGAAGAAGTTGTAGAAGAGATAGCAGGGTTTCCGTTTATGAGTAATGATGACCTTGTGGATTCAACGGTTATGGCGTTAATGCGGTTTAGGCAGGGTGGGTTTATACGGTTGCCTTCAGACGAACCCGAGGACGAAGTATACTTTAAACAACGCCGCGGCGGATATTATTAGGAGATTTTGTAGTGGCTATTGAAAGAGGTTTATACGCTTCCCCGTTGGGTATGAGTGGTCTAGACGGTGTTGAGGAAATGGAAATCCCAGAAATGGAGATTGAAATTGTCGATCCAGAAGCTGTTACTCTATCTGATGGTAGTATGGAGATAACACTTATTCCGGGTATGAACGCGGATATGGGCGCGTTTGATTCTAATTTAGCTGAATCTATGGACGAGAAAGAGCTAAATTTACTATCAAATGATCTTATTGGGCAAGTACAATCTGATGTAGATAGCCGCACCGATTGGGCAGATACTTTTGTAAAAGGCTTAGATGTATTAGGGTTTAAGTACGAGGAACGTACTGAGCCGTGGGAAGGCGCTTGTGGGGTTAACTCTACAGTGTTGGCAGAAGCGGTTATTCGTTTCCAAGCAGAAACCATGTCTGAGACGTTTCCCCCCGCAGGGCCCGTTAAAACTAAGATATTAGGCGAAGAGACTAAAGAAAAAGAAGAAGCTGCCAACAGAGTACAGGCAGATATGAACTATGAACTTACCGAGAATATGGTGGAGTACCGCCCTGAACACGAACGTATGCTGTATAGTCTTGGCCTAGCTGGGTCAGCGTTTAAAAAGGTTTATTATGACCCGAATATTGGGCGGCAGGTAGCTCTGTATATATCGGCAGAAGATGTAATTGTCCCTTATGGCGCGTCTAATATTGAGTCAGCCGAGCGTGTTACGCACGTTATGCGTAAGACAAAGAACGAACTAAAGAAGTTACAGGCCGCAGGATTTTATAAAGACATTGATCTTGGCGAGCCAGAATCTTTTCATACAGATATTGAAGAGAAAAAAGCCGAAGATGGCGGGTTTTCCCTCAGTAATGACGATAGATACACCCTTTATGAGGTACATGCTGACCTTCTGATTGAGGGTGTAGATGACGAAGATGATATTGCTAGGCCTTATGTTGTTACTATTGAGCGTGGTAGTAGTGAGGTATTAGCCGTTCGTAGAAATTACAACGAAGATGATCCTCTCACTTTGAAACGGCAGCACTTCGTACACTATGTTTATGTACCCGGATTTGGCTTTTATGGCCTTGGATTGATCCATATTATCGGAGGGTATGCAAAAGCAGGGACTTCCTTGATACGGCAACTGGTTGACGCTGGAACCCTATCGAACCTCCCCGGAGGGTTAAAATCACGTGGACTTCGTATCAAGGGAGACGATACCCCGATTGAGCCGGGAGAGTTCAAGGACGTAGATGTACCGTCTGGGAGTATACGTGATAACATTATGCCGCTCCCATATAAGGAGCCAAGCCAAACTCTCCTAGCTTTACTTAGTCAGATTACGCAAGAAGGGCGTAGGTTAGGCGCTATCAGTGATATGAACATATCAGATATGTCGGCTAATGCCCCTGTAGGAACTACATTGGCTCTTTTAGAGCGTACTCTAAAGCCTATGGCAGCGGTACAGGCACGCGTACACTACACTATGAAGCAGGAGTTTAAGCTCCTCAAGGCTATCATGGCAGAGTACGCCCCTGTAGAGTACGCCTACGCCCCGCTGAGAGGCGAGGTGACCGCTAAGCGGGATGACTACATGATGGTCGATGTTATCCCTGTAAGCGACCCTAACAGCTCTACAATGGCTCAGAGAGTAGTGCAGTATCAAGCTGTACTACAAATGTCTGAGAAAGCCCCCCAGATATACAATCTGCCACAACTACACAGACAAATGATTGAAGTGTTGGGCGTGAGGAACGCGGATAAACTTGTACCAACTAAAGATGACGCCAAGCCTACGGACCCCGTAAGTGAGAATATGGATTCTTTGATGGGTAAACCGATGAGGGCGTTTATATATCAAGATCAACAGGCCCATATCACCACCCACCAAGCGTTTTTACAAGACCCAATGGTGGCACAAATGATCGGGCAGAACCCACAGGCAAAGCAGATTATGGCGTCTATGCAGGCGCACATAGCGGAGCATCTAGGGTTCCAGTACCGCGGTCAGATAGAAGAACGTCTTGGTGTTACGCTTCCCGCGCCTAACGAGGAGCTTCCAGAAGAAGTCGAAGTTCAACTTTCTAGACTTGTAGCAGATGCAGGAAAGCAACTTACGCAGATGCACCAAAAGCAGGCGGCAGAAAAACAGGCGCAACAGAAACAACAAGACCCAATTATCCAGATGAAGCAAGCCGAGCTTCAGATTAAGCAGGCAGAAGAAAAACGCAAAGCCGCTAAAGATCAGATGGATTCACAGGTTCGCCAAGCTGAGCTTCAGATGAAACAACAGAAGCTTACGCTTGATGCTAAGGTGGCTTCTGAGCAAATCAACATTGACAAAGCCGAATTAGCAATAGATGCTAAAAGACAAGGCGTAAAAGAAACATTTGCTAAGCGTGTAGAAGATAACAAGGTTGACTTAGAGTTAGCTAAGTTAAGGCAATCTAACGTAAACACAAAAAGGGAAAAATAATAACTTATGGCAAAAACCGTCTTTGACGTGCTGAAAAAGAAAATCGAGGATGACATATCCTCCGCACAAAGTTTCTTAACCGCGGGTTCCTCAAAGGATTACGCGGAATACCGAGAAGTTGTTGGATTAATTCGGGGTCTTGAATCTGGCAAACAATACGTAGAAGACCTCTCGCGCAATTACATGGAAGATGACGATGACTGAAACAATCATCAGCGATGCTGAACTAGAACTACAACTACCTAAACCTGTAGGTTATCGCGTACTAATAGCCCTACCACAGCCTGAAGAAACTGTATCAGGTACTTCTATTTTAAAAACAGATACCGCCAAAACACAAGACCACCTAATGTCCATTATCGGTTTGGTTGTTGATATGGGCGCTCAAGCCTACTACGACTCTGATCGTTTCCCTACTGGCGCATGGTGTGAAGTGGGGGATTATGTGATGTTTCGTATGAACTCTGGCACTCGTTTTACTATTGGGGGCGTAGAGTATCGGCTTATGAATGATGACAACATTGAAGCCGTTGTTAGTGATCCAACCGGAATTACGAGGGCATAATCATGGCATTTCAAAAAATAGAGTTTGAGTTTCCCGACGATGAAGATACTAAATTAGAGGTAGAAGATTCTAGTGCAGTTGAAATTGATATCTCCGGTAAAAAAACTAAAGAAGATTTTATATCAGATGGAGCTACAGAAGATAAACCTGAACGTAAAGTTGATCATGTTGAGGATGACTTTGAAATTGAAGTTGTTGATGATACGCCAAAGGCTGACCGCAACCGCAAAGCTTCTGATCCACCGACTGAAGTTACAGATGAAGAGTTAGAGGACTATTCTGATAAAGTTCGAAAACGAATTCAGCATTTTAGTAAAGGTTACCATGACGAACGTAGAGCTAAAGAAGAAGCTCTTAGAGAACGTCAAGAGCTTGAGCGTGTTACCCAACAACTTATACACGAAAATAAAACTCTAAAAGGTAACGTTAACAAAAACCAAACAGCCCTTCTAGATCAGGCGAGAAAGAATTCTCAAGCTGAGACAGAAGATGCTAAACGTGAGTACAAGACAGCTTACGAAGCTGGCGATTCTGACGCTTTGTTAGATGCGCAAGAAAAGCTAACATCTGCTAAGTTAAAAGCCGATAAGCTAGCAAACTTCAAAGTACCCCCTTTACAGGAGGAGAAACCGCTTGTACAACCACGGCAAGAGTCCGCCCCTACCGCAAACGTCGATGAACGAGCCCAAGAATGGCAAAAGGCTAATACTTGGTTCAACGTAGACGATGAGATGACAAGTTTAGCATTGGGGTTGCACAATAAACTTGTCAAACAGGGCGTAAGCCCACAAAGTGAAGAATACTACGAGACAATAGATACTCGTATGCGTCAAGTATTCCCGACTAATTTCGAGGATACAGAGCCGAAACGGAGAAAGACTAATGTAGTTGCCCCCGCAACGCGGAGCACGGCCCCTAAAAAGGTAACATTGAGCAGAACACAAGTCCAACTCGCAAAACGGCTGGGACTGACACCCCAACAATACGCCAAACAGGTTGCATTAGATATGAGGAATAACGATGGCTGAAAATCGCTTAGATCGTGAGCTTGATGCTCATTCAAAAACTGCCCGTAGGAAATCGTGGGAGCGTCCAGAGGTTCTACCTTCCCCCACACCAGAGGCTGGTTATGATTTTCATTGGGTACGTGTAAGTACTCAGGGCTTGGTTGATGCCACTAACGTGTCCTCAAAACTACGAGAAGGTTGGGAGCCTTGCAAGGCTGAAGACCACCCAGAAATTACTATGGTTACTGTAGAGCAGGAACGCTTTAGAGATAACGTAGTTATCGGTGGTTTAATGTTGTGTAAAGCTCCAAAAGAGATGATTCATGAGCGAAATACCTACTATAGTACGCAGGCACAGTCGCAAATGCAGTCAGTCGATAACAACCTTATGAGAGAAAATGACCCTCGTATGCCGTTGTTTAACGAACGAAAAACGAAGGTTACTTTCGGTAAAGGAACTTAACTTAGGAGCTAAAAATGGCGTTTCCTACCGTTTCTGGCCCATACGGGCTACGACCACTAAATCTGGTCGGCGGAACCCCCTTCGCAGGGGCAACCCGTCATATGCCCATCGCTTCTGGCTATGCTACTGCTATTTATAATGGTGACGTAGTACAGTATAAGAACGATGGTACACTGATAATTACTACCCTACAAAACAACGTTGCACCTGTTGCAGGTGTTGTTGGTGTGTTCTTGGGTTGTACTTACACTGACCCCAATCTTGGGTATACGCTCTATAGCCAATCTTACCCCGGTAATGTTGCGGCTACAGACATTCGCGCATACGTGTGCGATGATCCTAATGCCCTGTTTAAGGTTGTTAACTGTGCGACTGCAGCAGCAAACGGCGCAGCGGGTGGATTGCTTCCAGCGTTTAAAGCTCGTACCAATTCAATCTCTAAGAACGCAGAGCTTGTATTGAACACAGGTGTAACCGCTTCTGGAAACAGTCGTATGGGTGTCTTTATCAACAACGTGGCAACCGCATTGCCAATGACCGTTGTAGATATGGTTGAAGGCACAGATAACGCTGCAGGGGAATCAGTAGAATTTATTGTTAAATTCACCGCTGGCTACCACCGTTATACTCATACTGTTGGTGTTTAAGGAGTTAACATAACATGGCAATTTCACGCGCCCAGCTACTAAAAGAGCTGCTTCCGGGCCTAAACGCACTGTTTGGGTTGGAATATGCAAAGTACGGTGAAGAACACACCGAAATCTTTGAAAACGAGTCCTCAGATAGAAGTTTTGAGGAAGAAACAAAATTGAGTGGATTTTCCGCTGCACCTGTCAAAAACGAAGGTTCTGCCATCGAATATGACAACGCACAGGAAGCATGGTCTGCTCGTTATACGCACGAGACTGTGGCAATGGGTTTCTCAATCACTGAGGAAGCTATTGAGGATAACCTGTACGATTCTCTATCGGCTCGTTATACTAAAGCACTAGCTCGCGCTATGGCATACACCAAGCAAGTTAAAGCTGCGTCTATCATCAACAATGCGTTTGCCGCAGGAGTCACTTATGGTGACGGGCAACCTCTTTGTTCGACAGCGCACCCGCTTGTTTCTGGTGGCACTAACTCAAACCGTCCTACAGTTGCGGCTGATCTGAATGAAACCTCGCTAGAAGCGGCTATTATTCAGATTGCAGGCTGGACTGACGAACGTAGTTTGTTGATTGCTGCACGCCCACGTAAACTGGTCATTCCACCTGCCCTGCAATTCGTTGCAACACGGCTTTTGGACACTGATGGTCGCGTAGGCACCGCAGATAACGATATCAACGCTCTGCGTAACAACGGTTCGATCCCAGAAGGTTATGCTGTCAATCACTACCTGACAGACATTAACGCATGGTTCCTGATGACAGACGTTCCTAACGGGTTGAAGCACTTCACCCGTACCCCAATGTCTACATCTATGGATGCGGATTTTGATACTGGAAACAGTCGTTATAAAGCTCGTGAGCGTTATAGCTTCGGTGTATCTGATCCACTGGGTATCTTTGGTTCTCCCGGCGCATAAGCTGAGGAAAACTTGTTACAGGAGGGGCAGCTTAGGTTGCCCCTTTTCTTTTGTTTTATTGTGTGTATACTCTAGGCACCCCTGACAGCCGTAATATGCGGCTGACACTTGCCACGACAGGAGATATTCATGGCTAATACAACTTTTTCAGGCCCAATTCGGGCTGGCACTATCCGCGATACAACTGGAACAACTGTAGGGACTAACGTAGCTAACGTTGGTCAAGTTGTTATGGTGCAATCAATTATGATTGATGCTGAAATAGCAGCGGGTACACTCGCATTTAATGTTGGTGTAATTCCTAAAAATTCACAACTACTAACCGCTACAATTAGAGTTAGTATAGTCAGCAATGCTGGTGGCGCGGCTACTGTTTCAGTGGGTAAAACCGGTTCGGCGCAGTATTTGATCGCAAACACTAGCATTAAAGCTCTTGGAGAAACTTCATCCATTGCTAATGGTGCTTTGGATGAAGCAGATCGTTTTGATTCTGACACTCAGATTACAGCAACGCTAATTTCTGCTGGAGCTACTGCAACGACAGGTCAGGTTACGGTTACATTTACTTATGTGCAAGCCAACAACCTACGAGATGGGTTAGTAATAGCTTAATAGGGCTAAGGAGTAAGTAGATGGCTGCTAATTTAGTACGAGCGTTTAACTTTGCCACAGGCGATACTGCGGCCCTTGTTGGACCTAACCGCGCCCGGATTCTTGGTGTGTTGGTTAACGCCGCCGCCGCTTGCACGTTCCAGTTACGTAATGGCACTGCCACTGGAGATATACTGTTAGACCTTACACTGCCTACAGGTTGGAACGATGTATATATCCCTGCTGACGGTATCCTAGCCACAGACGGTTGTTTTGTAGCTGCTTTAACCGGAGCAGGAAATAAAATAACCGTAATACTGGAGTAATCTTGTGCGGTCATATTTTAAAAAGGGTGGGGGAGTAAAATCCCCCGCTTGGACACGTAAAGCAGGCAAGAGTGAGTCCGGTGGACTCAATGCAAAAGGTGTTGCTAGTTACCGAAAGGCTAACCCCGGCAGTAAGTTAAAGACTGCGGTAACTACAAAACCTAGTAAGCTTAAAAAAGGGTCTAAGGCCGCAAATCGGCGTAAGTCTTTCTGCGCCCGTATGTCGGGTATGAAGAAACGCAATACAAGTTCTAAGACGGCTAACGATCCAGATAGCCGTATTAACAAGAGTTTACGTAAATGGAATTGTTAGGAGTTACACTATGGACGAGATGAAAAAAGGTATGGCTAATGTACGCCCTAAGCTACGTCCCGAAAATATAGGTGGGCCGGGTGAAAGTACTCGCGGGGTACTGGGGGACCAAGGTTCCGCATCGCAGATGGCTGAAATGATGGCTAAAAAGAAAAAACAAAAAATGGCTAGACAAAATTCTATGGTCGAAGCGCGCGAAGGTATGCCTAGCCCTGACGATAAGAATAACAAAGCCAAGGCTATGCTCCAAAATATGAGTGTGGGTATGAACATGGGCGGCAAAGTACCCGGATATTCTCAGGGTAAAATGGTTCGTGGCTACGGTAAAGCCCGAGGTGCTAAAGCTTGTAAGATGCGTTAATGCGTAGGTATTACAAATCCAGTGGGTGTGGGTGTTCTTCCTGTAGCGGTAAAGGCTACAAGGAGGGCGGCACAGTTAAGGATGATTGCTACCGTAAAGTAAAGGCCTCGTATAAGGTTTTTCCTAGCGCGTATGCAAGTGGTGCCATAGCAAAGTGTAGGAAGAAGAAAGGCGGTAAATAATGGCTGTTCGTAAGACAGCAAAGGGAGCCGCCTTAAAACGTTGGTTTAAAGAGGATTGGAAAGACGTCCGCACAGGTAAAGAGTGTGGTCGGCAGGAGGGCGAGAAACGCGGTACACCGTACTGCAGGCCGTCTAAGCGCGTATCTAGCAAGACTCCTAAAACTAGCAGTGAAATGACAAAAACAGAGAAAAGTAAACGTATAGCGCAGAAAAAACGTTTAGGTCAGCCTGCGGGAAAACCTAAGCGTGTAGCCCCTGCAAAAAGGCGTAAGACATGACAACATCGGGAACCACCGCGTTCAATATGGACTTCACGGAAATTGCTGAAGAAGCATGGGAACGTGCGGGGCGTGAGCTTCGCAGTGGTTATGATTTACGCACCGCGCGGCGATCCATGAATCTAATGACAATTGAGTGGCAGAACCGCGGCATAAATATGTGGACTATTGATTCCGGCACTGTAAATTTAGTAAAAGGTACTTCTAGATACTCCTTACCACTAGATACTATTGATTTAATGGAACATCAAATACGTACTAATTCTGGTAACGCCAGCACACAATCGGACTTAACCATAAGCAGGATAAGTGTATCCACGTATTCTTCTATACCTAACAAGTTAACAGAAGGGCGACCTATACAGTTATATGTAGAACGCTTGCGTGCCGAGCCGCATGTTAACTTGTGGCCTGTACCAGACAATAACAATTACACGTTATACTACTGGCGTATGCGCCGTATCCAAGATGCGGGAGCTGGAGCGGAAACTGCGGATATGCCGTTTCGGTTTCTACCATGTCTTGTGTCGGGGTTAGCGTATCATATAGCCGCAAAGGTTCCTGAGTTAGTTCAACGCGTTCCTATGCTAAAAGAAATGTATGACGAACAATTTAACCTCGCCGCGGGGGAAGATAGAGAAAAAACAAACGCTCGTTTTGTGCCTAGAATAGGTAGGATCGGGTAATGGGCGCTAGGTTTGCTTCTTCTAAAAACGCGTTAGGTATGTGCGATGTGTGTGGGTTCCAATACAGGCTACGTGAATTACGTGCGTTGTTTGTTAAAACCCGTAATACAAACCTTCGCGCGTGTAGAGAATGTTGGAACCCTAGCCATCCACAACTTATGCTTGGGGATAAACCTGTTAACGATCCTCAAGCTATTCGTGACCCTAGACCAGATACAAGTTTAGGCCTTACAGGTACAAACAGTAGCAGAAATGTGCAGTGGGGGTGGAATCCCGTAGGTTTTTCTACGTCACCCTATTTTCTACTACCTAATAATTTACTGTGTACTACTGCACTTGGGCAGGTTACCATAACCACTAATACTTAGGAGTTTACTATGAAAGCTAATAAAGATTCAAATGTCTTTGGGATGAAGGCGGTCAAAGTACACAAAGATAAAGGTGTATACCCCTGTCCTGAAGCGCCAAAGCCAGATATGAGCAATGTAAAGACCAGCGGAATTAAAGTTCGTGGTACAGGAGCAGCTACAAAAGGTTTAATGGCTCGCGGTCCTATGGGGTAAGCTATGCGTAAACGTATCACACAACAGCAGAAAGCTGCGCTTAAAAAACATGCACCACATCATTCTAAAAAACATATGGATGATATGAAAAAGGCTATGCGTGAGGGTGAGACGTTTACAGAGGCGCATAAAAAAGCGAAAAAGATAGGTACGTGATATGAACTATACCGATCTAAAAACTAACATTGAAGACATTTGCGCGATGACTTTTGAGGACGCGCAGTTAGCGTTGTTTGTACAACAAGCAGAGCAAAACATATATAATTATGTTCAAATACCCGCGCTACGTAAAAATGTTACTGGATCATTAACAATTGACAGTAAATATCTTACTGTACCTAGTGATTTTTTATGGAGTTATAGTATTGCGATAGAAACCGCAACGGACACATGGGCATTTTTAATTAACAAAGATGTTAATTTTATGCGTGAGGCTTACCCAAACTCTTCTGTAACTGGTGTACCAAAACACTACGCTTATTTTGACGCCACTAATTTTATATTAGCACCTACGCCCAGTGTAGCCTACAGTGTGGAGTTGCATTATGGATATTATCCAGAATCTATTGTAACTGCGGGGAATACGTGGCTTGGTGACGAGTTTGATTCTGCGCTGCTAAATGGGGCGCTAGTTGAAGCTATACGCTTTATGAAAGGTGAAGAAGATATGGTTGTTATGTATGATAAATTGTTTAGTCAAGCAATGGTACTTCTAAAACAGCTTGGCGATGGGAAACTACGCGAAGACGCGTATCGTTCAGGGCAACCTCGTGTGCCAGTGAAGTAGGAAAATACTATGTCCATAACTCAATCCATGTGTACCTCGTTCAAGAAAGCACTTCTTGATGGAGAGATGGACTTTAGTTCCAACACAGCGCAAACGTTTTATATTGCTCTCTACACCGAAGACGCAGAGTTAGATGCTGATACTCAAGTGTATACAAATACTAATGAAGTAGTTGGTACAGCATACGTATCGGGAGGAAAACTATTAACCATATCGCAAGTACCTATTACTAGCGGCACTACGGCGTACATAAACTTTGGCGATGTTACGTGGTTTTCTTCAACAATTACTGCCCGAGGGGCCCTAATATATAGAGCAGCGCCGTCAAATGCTGCTGTCGCGGTACTCGATTTTGGTTCCAATAAATCAACTACAGGCGCTAATTTTGTTATAGATTTTCCAACTACCGGAGTTAATACTGCATTAGTGAGAGTGCTGTAATGGCTGTATTTGGGAACAGAGTAAAACAATATACCACTACAGTCGGTAACTCTAGCCCATTAACTTTAGCCGCTGCGGTAGAAGCGTATCAAACCATAGCCTCTGCAGGCATAACTGATACCAGTATTGTAAATTATGTTATAGAAGACGGACTTACGTGGGAGATAGGTACTGGGGTTGTAGGGTCCAGTGGTACTACTTTAACCAGAAACTTAATACAGTCTAGCACTGGATCGTTATTAGTTTTAACTGGAAGTGCTTATATTTTTCTTAGTACTGTAGCCAGTGATTTTGATAATATCCCTAACCAACAAGTTAATACGACTAGTAGCCCGAATTTTGCGGGGTTAACTGTTGGAACTGCTCCACTTACGGGCAATACGCAACTTTGGGGAAACTTAACTGTTGGGTCAGCCTCCGTTCCATATGATGTAACTTTTAAGGGCGCTAATTTAAGTTTAGTGTGGGATGGCAGTGCTAGTAGACTCGAATTTGCTGATAATGTTGAAGCTCGTTTTGGCACTAACACTAATTTACGTGTATACTATGACAACGCATCGGCGGGTACTAGTTACATTAGGTCAGGTGCCGCTACTGATTTAGTTATTATGGGGGGTTCTGATGTAGACGTTGCTGTAAAGGGTGACAACGGGGTCAACACGGGCAAAGTTAATTATTTCTTGGCTGAGGGGTCTACTGGCGAAGCAAGCATGTATTTTTATGGAAGTAAAAAGCTTGCTACAAAAACCACGGGCGTAGATATTACAGGGAATATAACAGTAAGTGGAACTGTTGACGGTGTAGATGTTGCAACTATAGGTCCGCTAGCGCAGAACGCGCTACAGAAAGACGGTACTGTAACTCCTACAGCCTCCCTACCTATGGGGGGTTTTAAACTTACAGGGTTAGGTACACCCACAGCAAACACGGACGCTGTTACCAAGACATACGTAGATAACCTTGTAGCCGCGGGGATTGCCTATCACGCTCCTGTTAGATTAGCGTCTACTGCTAACTTATCCGCAGCGTATGCTAACGGCAGTTCTGGGGTAGGTGCCACACTCACAAACAACGGTACTCAAGCTGCACTTTTGCTTGATGGTATTGCGGTGGTTCAAGGTAATCGTGTTCTTATAGATGCACAATCTAACGCTGTCCATAACGGGGTATATACCGTTACGAACATTGGTTCCGCGAGTATTAACTGGGTACTAACACGTGCTACGGACGCGGATACTTATGCTAACGTAGGAGCTGATGGGCTTGGAGAAGGCTCTGCTTTTTTTGTTACTGAAGGTGTTGCTGAAGCAGGACACCTTAAAGTTTGCAACACATCGGGGGTTATAACATTTGGTACAACAAACATTACGTTTGTTCTAGCCGCTGATTCTACTATCTATACTGCGGGTACGGGCGTAGCAATAACCGGGACAGAAATAAGTATTGGTCAGGCCGTAGCAACTACTAATACACCTTCATTTGATGGCGCGGATTTTACAGGTAATGTAGACTTTTCAAACAATATTCAGGCTAGGTTTGGCGGTACTTCTGACCTTATTATACATGCTGCAACTGGCGTTACCGGTAGTCGGATTCAACATACGACAACGGGTGGAGCCCTTCATATTGAATCAGCTTCAACTATTCGGTTATATGATACGACAAACAGTCGGTTGTGGGCGAATTTTGGATCTAGCGATGTTACTTTTTATCGGGGTGGAATCGAATCGTTAACGCTAGAGTTTGGTAAGACCGTAATAAACGGGTCAATTGAGATAGGAAGTGCGATACAACACGCGGGAAATACATCAAATAGAATATCCTTTGGTCCCGATATTCAATTTTTCCGCACTGACAACACTGAGCGTTTTAGGATTGAAAACAGCAATGTGGCTTCTAGGTCGCCATTTTATGCCGCTAACGTTAGTTTTATAAGTAATACCTCTGGGACCGCAGCCGGTGACGTTTCGTTAACTAGACCTGCCGCGGAACAAATGTCGTTATTTACTGGAACTCTAGGTAGCGGTACAGAACGAGTTAACTTTAGTGCAAATGGAATAGAAATAAAGACGGGACGTCTGGCGGTAAAAGATACTTCTACAGCAGGCACAGTCCGGTTTCATGAATCCGCCGCAGGGGCAAATTATGTAGACGTTGTTGGTCCTACAACATTAGCTGCAGATTTTACATTAACTTTACCCGCAGCATCGGGTACTGTTGCATTAACTGCAGATATACCCGCAGCCGGAGTAAGTACAGGCAAAGCTATTGCGATGGCTATAGTTTTTGGATAGGAATGAATTATGGCTAACCCTAATATAGTAGACGTTACGCAGATATACGGTAATACATTATACTATGCTCTAGGCACCACAATACAGAGTCTCAAATCTGGGTCAGCTAACAACGTACTTAAAATGAACACTATTATTGTAGCAAATATAGATGGCACAAACGATGCTACTTGCGATATTGGTGTACTACGATCAAGTGTCCTTTATTACTTCGCTAAAGGAATTAATGTTCCGGCAAATAGTAGTTTAATTGTGTCCTCCAAAGATACTGCGTTTTATTTGAACGAAGCTGATGTTCTACAGGGGAAGGCTTCAGCAGCATCAGATTTACAAATATCTTTCTCTTATGAAGTTATTACTGATACGTAGGGGAAAGTATGGTACATCCTTGGCGTAGGACAGGAAGTGTTTTTGGGAAAAAGGGGGCGGCTGGCTACCCCGAACAAAGTGGGGTATACGATTTAAGAAGCCCCTATTTAAATTTAAATTTCGCCAATCCAATTGGAGAAATTCAATATCTTACTACGGGAGCGCACGTTTTTACCGTACCCCTAAGTGTGACTAATGTTAGTTTTCTGTGTATTGGCGGCGGCGGTGGCGGTATGTATTTCAACAATAGTAGTTCAACTCATTCATATAGAATGAATGGCGGTGGCGGCGGCGGTCTTGTGTATGTACCCTCGTTTGGAGTAATCCCCGGAGCCACGATCAGTTTAGCTGTGGGAGCGGCTGGTCAAAGTGGAGCATACAGCGGTTCTAGCACGGCGGGTGGTACTTCTAACTTCGGTCTTGCAAGTGCCGCAGGTGGAAACCCCGGAAGGTACAACAGTAATATATCAGGGGGTGTAGGTTCATCAGGAGGGTATGCTGGTGGGGTTGGTAACACAGGCGGTCAAAGTCAGGGTACGGGTTCTAGTGGCAATGGCCCAGCAGGAGGTGGGGGAGCCGCAGGATACACCTCAAATGGCGGCATAGGTTGGAACCGTGCTTCCGGTCAACCCACATATAGCGGGGATGGTGGCGGCGGCGGGGGCTGGCGTACTGCTAATTATAGCAGCCTTGGCGGCGGTGGTGTAGGTATATTTGGCGCAGGTTCTAACGGAACTCAAGGCGGTCCGAATACTCAAGCGGGTGGTGGTTCAGGCGGCACTAACCCCACATCCAACCAAGTGGGAGGACTATATGGTGGCGGTGGCGGCGGCAATTCAAGTGTTTTTTCCGGTACTGGTGGCGATGGCGAACAGGGGGCTGTTAGAGTAATATGGGGCGCGGGGCGCGCATATCCTTCTACTAATACCGCGCAATCTTATAGCGACGGCAACGTCACTATTGTGTAGGAGTCAAATATGAGTTGGCGAATAAATGGGGGACAGATAGGAGTCAAAAGAACATATAATGTCGTTAGCGATGACGGCATATGGGACTTATCCGCACCTTATGACCGTTTAAATGTTGTCCCTACAGGGGAAGCAGTGTTTTCAGGAACAACAACAGGAACTAGTAGAGTTCTTGCGTGGACTGTACCCGCGGGGGTAACCAATGTGTCCGTTGTAGTTGTTTCAGGTGGCGGAGGATCAAGCGGTTGTCCCGGTACTAGTACTCTTAGCGCCGCAGGTGGCGGCGGAGGTGCCCTTGCGTATGCAAACAATGTAACTGTTACTCCCGGATCAAATTGTAGAGTAGAGGTAGGTGGGCGTGGAACTAGAGGTACAAATGCTTTTGATATTCCCGGCGGCAATGGAACTCAATCACAATTTTATACTAGCGCCACAGCTATACCAGCTAATCTAGCTGTATCCTGTTTTGGCGGCATTGGTGGTAGCCGCGTTGCTGGTGGCGGCGGAGCAGGAGGCGTAGTTGCTCAAGGTACGGGGGGAACAGGAGGCGTAGGAGGCGATCCGTTAAGTAATAACGGTGGTGGCGGCGGAGGAGGAGCTGGTGGCTATTCCGGTGCAGGCGGCGATGGAGGCGAAGGTAATAGTGGTGTAGGCGGAGTCGGAAGTGGCGGCGGTGGCGGAGGGGGAGGAGGGCGTAGCTCCGCAGGTACGCTCCCTAATACTGGAGGAGGGGCAGTAGGCGTTTATGGTGCAAGCGGCGATGGAGTTAGTGGAGCCACAAACAATCCGGGGGGCGGGGGGTCTAATGGCTCTATTGGTACTTCAGAAGGAGGTACTCCGGGGGGAGGTGGCGGTGGAGTAGAAGATGATACGGCTTCGGATGGTCAACTTGGTGGGTATGGCGTAGTTAGAGTGATATGGGGTCCGGCGCGAACTTTCCCCACTACTAATGTTTCGCTGGCCGCTAGCAATGGCAATGTAACTACTTATTGAGGTGAGTGATGTTAGGTTTTGATCCTGTAGCAGCTAGTCCCACAGCAGGACTTGGAACATTTAATGTACTCTTTCCTGTAGATGGGGTAACTTGTACAGTTGTATTAGGGAATTTAAATATTTGGAACCCAATTTCTCCAGTTCCAAATGGTAATTGGGTTCCTATTTCTCCCCCAACAGGAGATCAATGGGGTGAAATAATACCTGTTGATTACCTTGTCGTAGTTACTGATATTGCGCGTATTGGTGTAGGGTTAACTGATGGTGAGTACTATACATTTTTAACTACTGCTATTCCTGAACGCCCTGCAGGGCGCGGCGATATTGACGGCAATGGCACAATAACTGTTTTTGATGCCCTAAATCTTGCCAAATACGGAGAAGGACTCCCTATACAGACTGTGCCTCCTGCTCCGTCACCAGCGGAAGTGTACGTTTATATAAATGATGTGTTTGTACCGCAACTTCGCGCGTATGTAGAATCCGCGGCACGTGCTACATATCAGCCGATTGCAATTAATACTGGAACTGCCTATACTGCCATAAATCCTAACACTACGACCACGTGGACTGAGATTAAACCGTAGGAAAATACTATGAGTACTTACACCGATAATAACGGCATAGAAAAAATTACCCCGGGGCAGCAAGACGGTGCATGGGGGACAACTACAAACAATAATTTTGATTTTATAGACGCTTCCTTAGATGGTCATATCACAATAATACTTCCGTCCGCGGGTAGTTCAGCTTCTCCTAATTTAATACCAATAACTGACGCCGTTACCTCAAACGGCAGAAATAGAGTTATAATTATTACTGATGGGGGCGACTTAAACGGCACAGTGTACGTAAGATTAACTCCTGATAATGCAAAAAAAGTTATTTTTATACAGAATAAATTAACCGGTAATCGGGATTTAGTCATATCACAACGATCTATATATTCTGCTTCAGATGCTTTTGTGTTATCTCCAAACACTTTTGCCTACCTATCTGCCGCTCCGTATCCTGCCGCGGTAGTATCTTTTGATGGCGGTGGCGCTAGCGCAAAAGTTACTGGAGTTCTAGATAATCTGCAGACTAGCGGTGTATATGCTAATGATCTAGGTTTTAGGTTAACTTCGGACCCTTTATCAGACAATTCAGGTTCTATTACTGGGATAAGTGTAACCGGAGGGTGTTTACGACAAACCCGAACTAGGATGGAAGGATTGCTTCAACGGGTTCTTACTATTAGTAGTGCAAGTGGAACTATAGCCGCTTTTGATACACAAACATACAATACGTTTGTACTTAATCAAACGGGGAATATTACAGGCCTTAGTTTTTCAAACCTAAACGCTTCAAGTTCGGTTTACAAATGTGACCTTATTTTTGTACAGTTTGGGGCGGGTAATTTTACTGTTACTTTTCCTTCTACTTTTAAATGGATTAACAATACTGTACCTTCCGCCGCGTACCCTGCCGGAAGAATTCAAAAAGTTAGCTTACTTACTTATGATGGAGGCACTACCTTTTTAGCGGAACAAGCCTTTAATATGTATTAAATATGGATGTAGATACACTTATAAACACCTTCTTTACTGCTTCTATTGCAGGGATAGGGTGGTGGTTAAAAGCGCAGCATGACGAACTAAAACGCGTGCAGATTCTTGTCAATCGTACCCGCGAGGAACTTGCTAAAGAGTATTCTACAAAAGTCGAGAGCAACACGTCCATAGACCGAGTTATAACTAGGTTAGATGCTCTCGACAGTAAGATGGACAGAATGTTAGAACGGTGATATACTGAAATCACTTCCACGTATTCGTGCGCTTTTATTGTAGTTATAACACTAGATAAAAAGGCACAGGGATATGATTGATCCAGTTACTGCGTTTGCCGCTGCTAATGCCGCTTTCAAAGGCGTTAAGATGTTGGTCGGTGCAGGGCGTGAGATTGAAGACGTTAGCAAACAACTCGGTGCATGGTACGGCGCAGTCGCAGACATAAATAAAGCTGAGTCTCAACGTAAAAAGCCTACGTTCTTAGAGAAACAATCTCACTCTGGTGACATAGAGCAAGAGGCTATGGACATTGTTGTCCGTAAAAAGACTCTACTAGAGCGGGAAAAAGAGATTAAGTTTATGCTTAATATGCGATTCGGCCCCTCAACATATGACGAAATGTTGGGTATGCGCAGGCAGATACGTAAAGAAAGAGAAGAAACTGTGTACGCAGCGATGGAAGCCAAGAGACAAATAGCTAATAATGCGGCGATAGGTGGGCTATCTATAGGCATTATTAGTATGCTTGGTGGTGGTATTTATTTAATTGTATTGGCTACTCAATGATTTTGCTTGTTTCTTATCTTTATGTTGGTTTGGTTAATCCTGAATATGTAACGTGCCATTTGGCTAAACGAGCCACAATACAAAGTGAAAAGGTCTGTATTTACAAAGGACCAAATAATACGGTAGGGTATCACTACCCAAGTTTTAGTTTTAAAGAGTGTCCATCTACGTTTCAGTGCCGCTATTCTCCAAACACTAAGCGGCGTCCTACGGTTAAAGAGATAATGAAAGGCTTGCAAGGAGGCTTTGAATGATAACACTACTTAATACATTAGTTGGTCCTGTTAGTAACTTGCTAGATAAATTCGTTGCAGACAAAGATCAAAAAGCCATTTTAGCGCACCAAATAGCTACTATGTCTGAAAAACATGCACAGGAAGTTATGCTTGCTCAAATTGAAGTTTTAAAAGCTGATGCACGTGGTAATTGGTTTCAGGCGTCATGGAGACCGTTAGTTGGTTGGATTTGCGGTCTATCTTTGGGTATTAACTTTATGGTTAGCCCTATATGCGCAGGGTTTGGAGTTAATATACCCCAAGCAGATATGTCAGTTATGATGCCTCTTTTACTTGGTATGTTAGGCATTTCAGGTATGCGCAGTTTTGATAAACTAAAATCTACGGACTCAAAATGACCAGTGCTATGCAATGCCTCCAAGAAAAAATTGGTAGTACGCCAGACGGATCGTTTGGCCCTAATACTGCAAAAGCGATTGCTAAGCATTACGAATTATCTCCGTATAGAGCCGCGCATCTTCTTGGGCAAGCTTCACATGAAAGTGGGGGGTTTAAACGTACTCGTGAAAATTTAAACTACAGTTGGTCTGGGTTAATGAAAACATGGCCCACAAGATTTAAAACAGAAGAAGAAGCTAAAAAATACCACAGGCAACCAAGTAAAATTGCGGGTAAAGTTTACCTACGTAAATCTCTTGGGAATGAATCAGTAGATGACGCTAGGAATTTTATAGGTAGAGGCTTCGTGCAGTTAACAGGGCGCGCAAATTACAAAGCTTTTGCCACAGATATGAATGTTCCTGAAGTGTTAATAGACCCTAACTTAGTTGAGGGTAAATATGCTTTTGAAACAGCGTTATGGTTTTTTAACAAGAATGATTTGTTTACTGTCGCAGACCGCGGTATAAACGAAAACACTATTACGCAAATAACTAAACGTGTAAACGGTGGTCATCATGGGTTAGACGATAGAATTGCGCAGACAAATAAAATATACCGCTGGTTATCCTAGTGGTCAATACGGAGTAATTTTATGGTTGTTCGGCGGTTAGAATTTGTACCCGGAATTAATACGAGCAAAACAAATTATTCGCGGCCCGGCGGTTGGTTTTACTCTAATTCAGTGCGTTTTGTGCAGGGGCAACCAGAAAAAATTGGTGGTTTTAGCGCGCTAATAACGGGCACAGGTAGTACTGCTTTTTTAGGTATAGCTCGCGCTATATGGGATTGGACTAACTTAGCGGGAATACAATATATTGGAGTCGGCACTAATCTTAAATATTATATTGCAAGAAACAACAGATACTATGATGTAACTCCTATTGACTCTACAGAAACATTAGCGGCTAACCCGTTTACTACTACTACCGGTTCAACACTCGTACAGGTCACTGTGGCGAATAATTCGTCTCTCAGGGTTGGTGACTATATAGGATTTAGTCCCGCGTCTATAACAGGTAATGGTGTTACGATAACCGAATTTGCTGTTTCTCCTGCGTCAAATGACTACGATTTTTTGTATAAAATTACCGAAATTCCCACAGGGTCTACAACTACTTTTGTTTTTGACAGTTTTGACGCGGCAAGTTCTACTGGAACTTTTGGGGGTTCTGGAGTTGTAGTATCGTATTTATTACCTTCAGCATCAGCAACAGATACGGTTATATCTGGGTGGGGAACTGGTAGTTGGGGACTTGGTAATTGGGGCCATACTCCTGCGGGATCAGTTGAAAATCCTCAACTTATGCGTTTATGGAGCCAAGATAATTTTGGAGAAGATTTAGTATTTGGTCCTCGTGGAGGAGAATTGTATTATTGGGATACTTCTTCTGGAGTAGCTACTCGGGCAGTTAAATTAAATACTAGGCCCGGAGCGTCAGATGTTCCAGTAGTACAAAACCTTATGCTTGTATCAGACTCGCAACGGTTTACTTTTTGTTTTGGAACTAATCCTGTGGGGTCAACGGATCAAGACCCTTTGTTAGTGCGGTGGTCTGACCAAGATAGTGCTACAAATTGGACCCCTAGTGCTATTTCTCAAGCAGGAGGAATAGCGTTATCTAACGGAAATAAAATTGTAGCCGCGCAACAAGCTAGACAAGAAATACTTGTTTGGACCGATACCGCGCTATTTTCATTGCAATATGTTGGTGTTGACAGTGGCGTATGGGGATTAAATATTGTAGGAGAAAACATCTCCATAATGTCTCAAAACTCAATTGCGTATTCTAATGGTGTTGCGTATTGGATGGGTAATGGGGAGTTTTTTAAGTACGACGGCAGAACACAGGTCTTGCGGTGCGATGTAAAAAATTGGGTGTTTGACACCCTTAACTCTATTAATATTGGTAATGGACTTGATCGTACTCAAAAAGATCAAGTATGTTGTGGCACTAACGAAAACTTTGGTGAAGTTTGGTGGTTTTTTAAAGGCGAAGGCGGCGCAAACAATTACACCCGCTACAATGATCGGTATGTGGTATATAATTACGAACAAGATATTTGGTATTTTGGTACTTTTACCACACCCGGGTCGCTTATAACTGGGACTAGAACTGCGTGGATAGATTCTAGAACGTCAAATAGCCCAATTGCCGCCACTGCACCAAATGAAGTATCAATAAGCTTGCGTAATGCCGCTGGACTGTCGCAAATCGGGCGTCTAGTACAACAGGAAATAGGGAATGACGTTACACAAACTATAGATGATAACGGAGTTTCTCTTTTTTCGTCGCCAGTTACAGCTACTCAGGTTTTACCTGCAACTATAGAATCTACTATGTTTGATTTAGACGGAGGGGACCGGTTTATGTTTGTAGATCGTATTTTGCCCGACATATCTTTTGACGAAAGTAGTCAGAATACTGCCTCCGTTACTATAATTGTATCTGCGCATGACACTGCTGGAACAGGAACGCACCCCCCAGTAGGCGGCACGAACGGCGGTATTAGTACGGTGGTGCAAGTAAATAATCAGGGGTGGGAGTTTGGCGGTCAAGAAACTTCAGACGGTAGGATACGCGGCGGCAGTGAATACTCAATTCGTATGCGGGGGCGTGCTGTGACTTTCAGAATATATTCTGATTCTAATAATTCGTTTGGTGTAAAATGGCATTTAGGAGTTCCTAGAATTAACATACGTGCTGATGGACGAAGGGGAGGCAACATTGTCGGGTAATGATTTAATAGTATCGTTTCGCGCCCCTGCGTTGGGGATAGCCGCTAAAGAGTATAATCAACAGTTGGAAGAACAACAGCTAAACATTTTGCGTCTCTACTACACTAGGATAGATAATGCGCTGCGAAATAACAGTCAGGCGTTACAATCGCAAGCTATGGGATGGTATATGAGCTAATGTCTAATAGATACGTAAATGCAAAATTAAAACTAGACACAACAGGTACTAGAGATTTGTATACGTGCGCAGAACAAACCACCGCGATAATAAAATCTATTAGTGTGTGTGATTTTTCTGGCAGCGGAGATACTATTTCAACAGCTATAAAAAATGGAACGCCTGTCTACAATATGTTTAAAGATAAGCCTGTTGCAGCTAACGGTACACTAGAGTTGTTAACAGCTCCGCTAGTGCTAAACACCGGAGATATACTACAAGTTACCGCTGCAAATGCGAATAGATTAGATATAGTCGCTAGCGTTCTAGAAATTACTTAGTATACTATACGTACCCTTAACAAATAGGTGCGTAAATGAACTTTTTAGACCTCTTCGATGCTTGTGTAATCGAAACCAACCCACGTCCAGACAAATATACAAAACCAATATCTTTAAATATAGGCCTTAGTGAAGAAGACATTGGGCTAGACAGTCTAGACGTTACACTTGTCCTTGTACTTTTGTTTGAAATCTATGGGATACCAGAGACAGAAGATTTTGCTGTACCTACTACAAGCTTAGGCGCGGTTTGCGATTTTATGCACGACAACAAAACTAAAGATTTTGACACAGTATCCGCGGCTATGGAGACTGTAACATGATATATCTATCTAAACTTTTTAGTACCTCAACAACCGCAACCACACTTGTAAATGATGTACCGTTTCCGCAACATGCGCATATCATACCTAGTACTTTTAGGCGCGCCAAATCGGGATTAAAATATCCCCCGCATACATTATTAGAAACTGTAGTTACAAACGAAGCAGTAGAGTATGTGTTAAATAATCCAGTAAAAGGCAAAACAGGATTTATATTTGCCGCAGGTAATCAAGGCTGGATGGGTAATAATGGTCGGTATGATAAAGATGATACTGCTGAACTGCACTACAAAGTAAAACTGCCCTTTATTGTGCTTACCAATATATACGCAGGCCGTATTGCAAGTATATTTCATGTCCACGACCATGTATCTACAGACGCTAGCGCCTGCGCTTCAAGTTTAAAAGTTATGATGGACGTGCAAAATCTAATGAATAATTTTGATTTTGACCGCGTTATTGTGCTTACTGGAGAAGACTCGGTTAACAACCTTACACTAGAATTTTTTGGCGAAGCTGGGGCTAGTTTACAATACAAAGACGAAGAACACACACGCCCGTCTGCTTTCGATAGTAGCAATCAAGGATTTTTTCTAGGGCAAGGTGCAGCTTTGTGTATATTTGAAAAGGACCACAGGGGACTAGACAATCCCGAGGCCGCGTTTCTTGGGGCGTACACGTCTGCAGAAAACAATACAAATCCCCTTGGACAACGACCTGATGGCGAAGGTTATTCTAAAGCTATTGAAGGCTCCTTACATGTGGCAGAGGTACGTAAGGAAGATATACAGGTGGTAAAAAGTCATGGGACAGGTACAGAGGTAAACAACAGGGCAGAAAAAACGGCGCTACAACGTAGTTTAGGAGAGTTTATGGCTACATCTTACAAACAACGTATAGGTCATACTATGGGGGCTAGCGGGTTATTAGAAACGGGGCTGTTGCTTAATGATTTAAAACGAGGTATTGTTCCAAAAATCCTCAATAGAACTGAACACGATGATGTGTTTTTGTCCTATGATGCGTCTGCTCCAAATAAAGGAGCGTTTATAAGTTTAGCTGCAGGTATGGGTAACGTCTATTCAGCAGCTATATTTTCGACAGGGGTGTAGATTTTGGAAGTAATTGATAGTAACGAAAGAAAATTATCTCCTCCGGAAATAATTATAGCTGCGTTAATTAATCTTGGGTCGGGAGACTACACTCCGCAAGAAGGATTAGCCGCCGTGGCGGTAGAAATAGATCAACCAAACACAGATTTATTAGAGTTAGGTAATACTGTTTTTATTGGTCACAGAGGTACGGGTAAAAGCAAACATAAAATGTGGGGTAGAGGACTTACCGTAGATACAGCTCAAAATTTTATATCTGCGGGGTTGAAATATTTTACTCATCTGCAAGAGTTGGGTATTACCCAATACATTACTGAATACGACGGCGCGGTGTATGATAGCGCGTTTAAAACGTGGAAACGTTACGGAGATCGTGCAGATACTAAGATAGCCGTAGGTAGATTATCTGACGGAAATTCAAAAGCTTTTGTTGAATTAGGTGTAATTCCTTTATCTAAGGTAATGTAATGAGCTTCGCAGTAAAAATAATTAAAAAAGTAGTTAACAAAGCTGTTGATCTTGTTGGAGATGTAGTGGGCGCTGTTGGAGACATGGCTGATTGGGTCATGGATGAAATAGTCGATCCGGTTTTTGACGCGATACAAGACGTTGATTTGTGGGACGTAGCTAAAATTGCCGCCGCTGTATACGCACCGTGGGCTCTACCCCTTATTTCAGGGGCAGAAGCAATAGATCAAGGTGGTGATCTTGGAGACGCTTTTAAAGCCGCTGCAGTTTCTTACGTAGCGGCTGAAGCTGGCGCTATGGCTGGGGATTATGTTGGGACTGCTGTAGGGGAGGCTACGGGCAGTCAAATAGCTGAAACAATAACAACCGCGGCAATTTCAGGGGGTACTAGAGAATCTGTAGGCGCAATAGCTTACGGAGAAGACCCCTTTAAAGCCTTTATTGCAGGAGGTGTAAGTGCGGGATTGTCCGCGGCAATGGGTGAGGTTGATACACTTACTGGAGCCAAACTTGAAGGAGTAGTAGACGAAGTTACTGGGGAGACTATTGTTCAACAAGTAGGCGGCGCTTTCTCTAAGCTTCCTCCTACAGCGCAAAATATTATAAAAGATTCTCTTGCGGCAGTTGCTACAGGACAAGATGTTGATGCAGGAGTTCTCGCTGGGGCTATAGCAAGAGCACATGTAACCACAGACTTAGTGAGCGCCTTTATTGGAGATAACGTAGACTTAGAAGCCGCTGAAATTGCGGCAATTACTTTAGCCGTTCAACGTTCCGCCGCCGCCGCTGCATCCGGCGGTTCTATATCTGACGCAGTAATGCAAACAGTAACTCAATATGGGCAAACTGAGTTTAATAAAGTTGCAGGAGAAACGGTTAGAACTGGAATTAATAAGGTATCAGGGGCGTATCAAAATTTAACGGAAGCAGTTGATAAGATAGACGCCACGGGCGCAGAACGTATGGCCGTTGCGGAAGAATACAACACGTTAAAATTTGAATATGATGCTGCTTACGAAGTAAGAAGGGCAGCTAAAGAAGATTTTGATGATGCCAAAGCTAACTTTGAAGCAAACCCCACAATTTTAAATCAAGAAATTGCAATAGACGCTAATGCGGTTCAAAAAGAAGCGGACAACGCTTTTTCTAAAGTATATGACGAGATACTGCCACAACTTGAACCGCTTGAACTTGAATATGATCGCCTAAATGATTTAATTCAGACGTATGAAGTAGACCTTTCCGCTGCACAAGACGAGCTAGTATCAGGCACTTCGTTAATGAGCGAAGAGTTTGTTCCCCTGTTTGGCGCTATAGACAAGGCTTTTGTCTTAGGTATGGTTCCTGATTTTGATGAGGAAAGTTATAGAAAATTTAACAGTATTCCTGAAGGTGAAGACGCTTATTTTCATTGGTTAACTATTGGTAAAGATGAAAATTTACCTACAAACGAAACTGAATACGAAAACGCATTTAATCGTAGACGCACACAGTTAATAAACCAAACATTAGGTAGTCAGTTTCCGGGTTTAACCATTGCTAATATTTCAGAAAATGAAGTTAAGCGTGTTATTAGTAATATAGATGAAAAGTACTCAACTTTAGCCGAACTTAATGATGCTTCATATGTAGATGTTGCTCAGTTAATGTTGCAAGACGCTGGAGAAGCGTTTGTACAAAAATGGAACCACACAGCATATAATACTTGGGCTGAAAACAACCCTGAGCTTGTTCCAACTGGCGGGGGTGTAGATAAAAGATTAGACGAAGATGGTAAAGTAATAGTAGAGTTTGCTGCTAACACCACTCTTACCCCAGAAATAATAGACCTTTTGGGGCGTTTAGACCCTACTTATATACCTGACGGTATAGAAGGCGAACAATTAACTGACGCCGAATTATCAATTTTAAACTCCGCTATGGAACCGCCGACTGCAGCACAAGAGTTTGTGATAGATAGTTTGTCTCTTGATCAAGAGACAGCGGCAATGGCGATAGCAAGTAATCAAGCAAGTGTTCAATTAAGCCCTAACGGACTCAAAAAATGGGGCGAAACAGTATATAAATCTCCTGAGTGGAGCGAAAAATACGGGCAAATGGTGTACCGTTACGAATACAGTTTGCTATCTGATGGTGTTTTACAAAGCCAAAGCGAGGAGTATGAAGGTACTGGTATAGGAGTTTATAAAGACGGAGTAGCTACAGGTCAGGTAGGAGTACTGTATAAAACTCTTGATAACGCTACATGGTTAAACGCAGATAATCCTGATAAAATAGATTTTGAAGACAGTTCGCTTGCCAATGCAGGACTAACGCTAAAAGAAATTAAAGACGCTGACCCTGCTCAATTTTCTACTATAGCGGCAGGATTAATAGATTTTAATGACGCTGTTGGACAGGCTGGAGCAGATGTAAAAGATGCCCTAGTAGAAAATTATGGGGACGCAGTTTACGAAGGTTTAAGAAACGTTAAGGTTTGGACTGAATCAGCACACAACCAAGAAGATGACAGCAAGAATTGGTATTTAGACGCCGTAGGGTCTGCAACTAAAGGCGTTGGGGGTATACTTGAATTTACCAACGATGCTGTAAGTTTAATGTTAGGGTATGACCCTAATTCTGGTTCAGCTATTAAAATGGCAGACGCAATTTCTAATTTTGGTGGAGACATAACGTCACAAGCGTTTAAAGATCAAGTAAAAGTATCATCTGCTAATGTAGCAAACGCGGAAGGAGCTTATGCTACTTTATTAGCATTTGGCACAGAAATTACCGATACTAACGGTTCGTATTTAACTGCTATTGTTTTTGAAGAATTGTCTCAAGAATTATTACCCGCGTTAGTTACTCGCGGTACATCCCTCTTTACTCGGGGACTTGCTAAAGAAAGTCTTGAGCAGTTAGGGCAAGAAGTAGCAACTAAATGGGCTGATGATCTTGCGCTAGGAGCAGGCGCAGCTACTGATATTATAGAGTCGTTTGGTGGTTCTGCTGGGGGTATGTATGATGAATCTTATAATTACTTTATTGCAGCGGGTTACGGCGAAGATGAAGCTGAACTTTTAGCTTATGATAGAGCTATAGCGTCTGGTACTGCCGCATCAGTATTTACGCTGGGGTCTTTTGGTGTTGGTGGATTAGACTACGATAAATATATACTTGGTAGAAC